>Ga0123354_10003033_pt1 | contig 22892 bp, 19 predicted proteins | sample TergutLab28metaG_2_FD_97872 | JGI IMG/M metagenome (GOLD analysis project Ga0123354, IMG submission 97872) | Labiotermes labralis P4 segment gut microbial communities from Petit-Saut dam, French Guiana - Lab288 P4 | ecosystem: Host-associated > Arthropoda: Insects > Digestive system > Gut ... | reverse complement strand
ATGGAGAGTGTGCTCTAAAGGAAAGAACTGTTTTCAAGTGGGTCCAGCGTTTTCGGGAAGGCCGTGAAGACCCCAAGGACGATGCCAGGTCAGGACGCCCCTCCACCTCAAGTGGTAATGAAAGCATCGATCGTGTGCGTTCTCTCGTGCTCAGTGACCGCTGATGGCCTGTTAGAATGATAGCAGAAGAACTTGGTTTGGGAAAGTCGTCCGTTCACACGATTTTGACGGAACATTTGGACATGAAAAAGGTTTGCGCCAAGATTCTACCGAAACTGCTCACTCCTGAACAAAAGTTGCGATGGAAGGAGTGTTGCACTGACTGAAAAACCTCAGAGGAAAGCGATGAATTCTTGGAAAGGGTTATTACAGGTGATGAATCTTGGATCTACGATTCCCTAAATGCAAATTGGTGCTGCGGGGGCGGAATTTGGGTGATGTGATGACGATTAAAAGTGAAATGACATCGCTGCTGAAGGGCTTAAGAGAAGCGGAATTCCAAGGGTGTTTCCAACAATGGAAACAGAGGTGGGACAAGTGTATTATGTCAAATGGGGAGTATTTTGAAGGGGACCACATTGATGTATCCTAAAATTTTTAAAATAAAGTTCTTATAAACATACTGCACGAACTTCTTGGACAGGCCACATAATGTTGAAGGACAGGCTTTTGCATTAGCTATGTACGATGTTGTGGTTATAGTGCCAGAGGATTAGTTAGTGTATTTTGACACTTTCTGTGTTGTTAACTTTCTAATGGTTGTAATCACATTTTTAATTTTTGAGTAAGTTAAACATGTTCATTTCTCTATTCTTAAAGGTTCAAATGGGTTTGATGGCCGATTCATAGTACCATTCAAGGCAGTCAGAAATGCAAAGCAATGTTCAACAGTGACTGTGAATGAAGAAATATTCGGAGAAACTGTAGGTGTCGAGGACCTTTGGTGTCCTGTAAAAGAATGCAGCCATGAGAAATGGGTCACTAGTTTGGTGTGCATTATACTGAAAACATTTCCACAGGAAAACTGCTTTATCTCAGAGTTGATTCCTGTTTGTAGTGCAAAGGTGAGCATAGCAAAAACTCACCATTATGTCACAAGTCCATCTGCATAATATTAGGCATTTTTCTTCCTCTTCTCATCAGTGGTAGGGTGGAACTGTGGAACTGCAGTCCCCATTGGCCTCATTGTGCCCCACTCATATGATTGGTGAATGAATATAGAGCAACAGCAAAATAACTGACAGAAAAACTGAATACTCAGAGAAACACCCAGTTCCCCTTTCTCCATCACAGATATCACATAGACTGCCCTGGGATGGAACCTGGCCCTCTGTGGTGAGAAGCCAATGACTCACTGCCTGAGCTGTGACCTGGTTTGGAATCAGATTGCAGGCAATTCTATGTGGGCCATTCCTGGTCAAAATTTTCCTCATTTATCATGTATACAGTTGTGTTTAATTTTACTGTGTCCATCATCTTGTACTTTGGAAACAAAGATTACATGTTAATTAATTATTCACGTTTATAGACACTGGAACCAACGAGGAAGGCTATGATGCTCACTTCAGGCCTGTGAACCCCATCTGGTAAAATTTTCTTTTTCCAGGATATTTATGTTTCCACATTCCATCTGTGTACATAACATAATTATTCCGTAATACAGCACTTCGTAAACTTCTGTTGCCCGTGCAACTCCTTGGATGTTTATTTTTCTATGTGGCACCCTGAAATTAGAATGAAGAACTGAAATTTGTTGTTAAGATTACACTTATTTTTAAATATTGTCATTGACTGCATAAAAACCTGTAATTATAGAGCAGATAGGTGTTGACATTTGGAAAAAAGTTTCAATTCAAGAAGCTTAACTAAATGCGGTTGTGTCCAGAATTTGTGAAATGGTTTGCTGTCACTTATCAAAGATTTCATTTTAACTTTCTGCATGTTTGTATGGAAATCCTTTATTAAGTTTTCATTTCTAAAGTTTGTATTTACTTATTTAATTTTGTATCATTCTTACATTCAGAGCCCCACAGCATGCAGCACCACTGTCACACTAAGAAGAACTGACTGCTTAAACTGGCAAAATTGTGTAATTGATCGTCTTGTGTGTTTCACAGTAAAGCTGTTAAATACGATCAGCAGAATGAGTGATTCTATTGATATAACTAGAAAGGCATGGAAATTTTTAGTGCATGAAAAACTAGCACAGTATTGATTTGCCCTGTGACTTATTTTCATACTATTAGCAGCATTACCACATTTAGAAAGGTAATTCAGACCATTCAAGCTTATTTACTTACCACAAGTTAAGTGCTCAGCAAACACACAATTGTGTTCTGAAACTGGTTCTTGTCTTAAGCCCTGAGGTGCTAGATTTAATCGTGTGAGGAAAGGGAGTTACATACTTCCCTGTACACATTATTTCAAAGATATCCCATCTTTGCAAATTGACGCTGTGAAAATGCCTGTAGTTCAGCAGTTCCTCAATCCCAGCTTGCATTTGCTTATGAATAAAATGTTCATTGTAAATAAACCACACAGGAACTTGCAGTTTTCTTTAGAGTTTTTAGATGTGTATTTTTGATCACCTTTATTCACTACTTGATTCAACATTTAGGGTGCATTTGGATGTAATCTAACTTTTATTGGTAAAAAGTGGTTGTTAGATTATGCCTTTGTTGTAGAGCAGCATGAACCATAATCTGTTTCATACTGGTAGCAAATTCTTGGGTATAGGCCTAACTGAAATGGACTATGCATAGGCAAAAGTAATTCAATTTACAGTTTGGCTAAAGATGAGGAAAACTGGTGGAGACCAACAGAGACCTCCTAGGTCTCTGTTTACCTGGCAAATGGATGGAATTCCATACACACCTGAGCTAAGAGCAGATTGAAATGGACTTTTGTTTGCCTAATCATGGGATAATGTAGTTAAAATCAGAATAATAGTTGTCATTGTCCATGCCATGAAGGTGTAAAGGTGTATGGGAGGTATAGCACTATTCATTCTTAACCTCAGCACCAGAGGTGAATCGTCAACTTTATGTCCTAGCTGCCTAGTTTCCAGGAAAGAACCTTGGTACTCATTAAATAGGAAGCTGGATGAGTCCCAAAGCCATTCTGAACATTTAGAGAAGAGAAAAATCTCCTACCCATGCCAGGATCCCCAGGATTGCCAGACCATACCATAGTCAATATACCAACTACACTATTCCAGATCCTAGTAGTATTGTATCAGGATATAAAAATCTTAATGTTAGTTTTCTTGGGGTCTTGGAATTTGTTATAATACAATGTCTCCACATGAAGAATGGCATAATGTATGTACATTATTTTACTTTTCCTTGCAGCTATCATTTGCAGAACAGATACTGCCACCGTTAGTGTGCCTTGTTCTGAGCACAGGCAGTGAAATGTGTAAAACCATCATGAATAGATCAATATGCTACTTCTTTAGGAATCACTTTGAGAACTTTCTTCAACCTGACAAGGAACACAGCACTTCTCCATTGCCAGTTCTCAAATGTAAGTTTTCAGCACAATAAGCCCTTGTTTATTGATGGGGTTATGAAATGTAACTGCCATAATTTTAAGAGATAAGACTTACTGTTTTGTTTCAAGTTTCTCTTTCCCCCCCCCCACCACAAACACAAATTTTGTAATTTGGGCAAAAAAATTTAATTGGAATAATTTTGTGCAGGAAGGTTTTCTATTTGTGGATAGCAAAGATATCTTGGGAAAGAAATTTGTGTCCCCTAAAAATGGGGGTGGGATTAAAAATGAGTACATTAATGAACATGTGTTGAAGCAATGAATATGACATTTGGTCAGCATCAGTGTTTTATGTGGAATTCGCCATGTGGCTGTTCTGTGCGTAGGTCTCTATGTACAGTCTTGGACTGATAACTTGAAACCTTGAGGTTGAAGAAGTGGAGCTAAGATGAAGGGAAGTGGATCCAGGCCTGTGGGTCAGTACCTCCAGGCAGAAACCCATCCCATAAGTTACTAGTGATTACATCATTCCATTTCACATGTCTTCATACTGCCTGTTATACACAATACAAACCAACAAACTCTCACTCTTGTTGTCTCACTCAAATATTTATTAAAAATATTTTGCTTTTGATAATAGAATGGCAGTTGAAATTATTGTCCATTATTTTCAGATTGTAAGGAGCAAGTGTGTTTCAATAGAGCATCTGTACAGTGTATGCTAAATACTGTACATTATGTGCGACTTCAACAACATTTGAAGCTCAAAGAAAAGTAAGTTTTTTCCTTACCCCCCCGCCTCCCTTTAATATTGTACTAGTTTTTCAAATTGCTTACTGTTGCCAATCCCAGTGGCAGTGTGGTCCAAGGTGTGGGTCTGTGGCTGCCCATTTGTGGGTTTCCGGGTGCAAATTTTGCTGGGGGCATGGATGTTTGTCTCTTGTGAGGGTTGTGTGTTGTCAGGTAGAGGTTTCTGTGTTGGGCTGATTGCCCATCCAGAGGATTCCTGCCACGTGTGATGTGTTGAACTGAGCGTGATTGTGAAGCCTTGGTAATGAGGAGGCCCTGGACCAGTAGGGTCTGTCGCACCAAGGAGGGGGGGTGGAGGAATACTGTTGGACATGAAATAATGTGGACACATCATAAGGTGTTTAAAAAGTTTGTTACCACTGCAATGAGAAATGAAAGATGATTCATTGCATTGGCAGTGAGCCAAGTGGAAATTTATTGGGCATTGTTATCAGTGTAGGAAAACATGGGCACAAGAAGAAAGTTTATTTTTATTTTCACTTTTTTTTTTTTGACATATTCACACAACTGTGGAAAGTGATTATTGGCTTTGTCATGTCTGTCCATCCGCATGGAACAGCACCTAGCCTTCCATTCAGCAAATTTTCATGAAATTTGATATTTGAGTATTTTTTTAAACTCTATCAAGAAAATTCAAATTTCATTAAAATCTGACCAGTAACGACTGCTTTACGTAAAGACCTATGTACATTTGTGATGATTTCTGGCTGAATTCTTAGAATGAGAAATGTTTCCGACAAGCGTTCAATAGAAAATAAAAAAACACATTTTATGTTCAAGAACTCTTATTCTGAATTGTGTCCTTCATGGGATAATGTGGAAAAATATGGTAGAGCCAGGCAGGCCACAGATAACAATATAATATGGTGCATGCACTTGCATCCCCACTAACTAAGGCTGGTTACACAAATGCACTTCAATGTTACATTTTATGTACATTGTCTGTCTTATTAAAAATATGCTCTGTTTGACATATACTGGTATTTATGCAAGTTTATGTATCCTCATTACATGGGAAATATAGCCAGTAATCTTCTTTTATTGCCTTGAATTACTGACTTAAGTTGGCAAGAACAGGCTATGAAAGTACAAATTCTTCACAAAACGTATGTAGAAGTTTTGGATTATAAGAGAAGCATAAAAACATTAGTGTGTTGCCATAATTATACAAAAAGCAGCAATAAATAAAACTATGGATGATAAAGTGTAACATGTTTGCAGAATTAGTAGCACCAACAAATGCCCATTTTTTAGATTTTAAATTTAAATTTTTTAAACACTATCATGTATAGTCTGAGTATTTACAGGAAATAAGCAAATAAATATCTACAGACTTAAAAAAATGTTAATTAACTTTTATTTCACTTAATTCTAGGTATCTTTCTTGTGTTTTAACAAATCTAAGAATAAAAAATAATTATTTCGATGCCCACCTGAATTTAAATAAATGCAATTCTGATAGTTTTGGAATGTTTGTCTGTCTGTCAGAATGTAACAGGGCTCATGCGCATGGTGAGTTTCACTCAGACCCGTGCAGTGTTTGAGAAACTGGTTGTAAATGACTAGCTTTATGTATCTTTTGACAGATTTTAATTGTAATTTTGCAGGAATGGATTCACAAATGCTCTGTATTTGGAACTCAATTATCTGCATGTTGCTCAAGCTGCTCAGTTCTGTTCTGCATATTTCACATCCATTCTGTATGCTGAACTCTGGTGTAATGATAACAGGTAATTTCCTTTTACTTCATTGTTTGAAATTGTTGGAACTTGTGTCCAAAAATTTGTTATGCTGAGGTCCTGAAGTGGTAGATAACCAATTTTGTTAAATAGAAGAAAGAGAGTCATATATGTGTAAATGTGGGGACCATGGCCAGGAAATGGGCAGAAAAGCCATAGGAAGAAGGGGAAGGATGTATGTATATAGGGACTGCAGTTTCATTAAATTTAACAGTATGTCAGTGACATGCTGTTACTAGAAATCAGTAAGGAAATTTTATTTTAAGAAACCATTAATTCATGTAGGGTTAATGGGAGGTATTCTTGTTTGAATACATTTTCTATAATTTGCTCTTTTACCTATCATTCATTCCAGAATGCATTCTTAGGGCAGTGAGTAACATTTTTTTATTTATCTTTCTCGTTGCACCATGCATTTCGTAGAGTCATTTAATTAACACACCAACTAATGCACATACATAAAATTTTTATATTAAAACATTTAAAATCGCTCCAACATGTTTCGATCCTAAGATCATCTTCAGGGAGCCACACTGTTTCTTGCTAAAGTCACTTTTTTTTAAAAAACACTCACTGATTAATTTCCTTATATTAACATGGTGCTGTGGCAGCATGTCGTATTGTGTAAGTTGTACGCTGCTGAGAATGTGCCTGACTATGGGTGTGTGTCGTGTGTTATGTTGCGTGAGACTCACGCAACATAATACATGACACACACCTATAGTCAGGTGCATTCTTAGCAGCGTACAACTTACACAATACGACATGCTGCCACAGCACCATGTTAATATAAGGAAATTAATCAGTGAGTGTTTTTAAAAATGTGTCTTTAGCAAGGAACAGTGTGGCTCCCTGAAGATGATCATAGGATCGAAACATGTTGGAGCGATTTTAAATGTTTTAATGTAAATATTTTATGTGTATACATTAGTTTGTGTGCTAATTAAATGATTTTTTAATATATTCACTGACTTATGATATCAGTGGGCTTGCTTGCATTGTACTACAGGGAATTTTGTTTACATAACTTATGATGAAGTAGCTTTTGCTAGGCTAGGTTTGCACTGTTTTATAGAATCTAAGTTTTTTGGTGACAAAATGTGCTGAAATCTTAATTGGCCAGTTGTAAGGAAGCAACTGTGTTCTTTAGTCTATGCTAGCTTCAACCTTTTCAACAAAGCGTGAACACCTGACATTGTCTGGAATGTGAAATTTTACTGCATTTGAGGTGGCTGATTTTAGTACCATATTTATTGTGTTGTGGCATGTTTCAGGGAAAGCTTAGACGTTGATTGTCCCGGTGGCCAGTCACTGTCAGTACTGGAGTACATCTGTGACAGAACTGCGCAGAATGGAATGGCTCTCCAGAATATACTGAAAGAGGTCAAATATTGTCACATGTCCTGTATCTTCCAGTGTGAAAATATTTGTATGTGTGTGTGTTTGTGTGTGGGTGTGTATGTGTTTGTGTGCATGTGTGTGTGCGTGCATACATGTATGTATGTATGTGTAACATTGGGTATCACAGTATACAGTCCAATATATTTGATGAATGCTGCATTTGTACATAATTGACCTTTTGCATGGCATTGTAAGTGGATAAAATATATGATACTGATTTTGTTTAGATCCAAACTTATTGTGTGGTTGGAGGGTAAATTTGAAGTGAAGGCTCAAAAACAATGGGAAACACTTGTTGAAGAGTGCTGTAGAGTGACACAGATAGCATTTGTTAGGGGAATGTTTGTTTCTTTATTTTCCAACTGCACAATGTCACTTATTTTACATATATGTGAATTACAAAAGATATTGCTCACTTTCTCTTTAGAGTAGTTGTTTTACATGCAGGCTTACAAGAAGATTGGTGATAACGATGCTGTATATGGGTTTGTCGCTTCACGTATACTGGACCCTCAAACCAATATTTTCCGCTATGAGTTGACTGGTAAATGGCACAATGCTCTTTACTGTTATGACTTAGAGCTGTCCAATGGGAATGAAGATGCTACTGGAGGTATGTTTATTTTGCTTTCACTTACCATATTGCATTTAGTCAGTCTGTCTTACTTGAAATTTGTAGGTTAAGAGCAAGTTCCTTATTCATACATAGGGTACTGACATGGAAACTGCAGCAGTGTAGATGACAGACAGGGTGAATTACTGTACCACATTGACTTCTGAAGTGGTTGTAAGTTGATCCATTTTCTTTGTAGGTTTGCTGTTTGCACTGAAGAGTCTTGGTCTGTATCATATTCAAAACTCCTACTTGGTGGGCGGAATGCATTCTGAATTTGAGGATTATCAATATGAATGTGGGTGGAGACTTGGACAATGGAATCTGTTGTCCACAGAAAACAGTAAAAATTTAAATTATAATAAAACTATTAACAGTAATGGTCTCCAATCAATAGTAGTAAAAGGGGGTTATGAGAAATATCACTACTTGGCACTGAAGGCATTGCATGATTTAGATTTTGCAAGTATTGACAGAGCTGTAGTAAAAGCAAGAAAGTGTGTCGTAGATTCATTGGCACATGCAAGCTTAGAATGTAGCAAAAACCTCTACCATGCTTTGTCACAACTTCAGGCATTGCAGGAGATAGAGGATTTTGTACTTGCATGGCAGTCAGGAGAGGCTGCTAATATGGAAGCAGCTGTGGATAAATGGAAAAAGCAATGTTGCCTCACTGTCAGTGAATTTCAGTACATGGAACCAATCCTTGTACAGCGAGGAGTATTGCTATGTAATGCAGCTCTGGCAGAGAAGAATGATGAAATGAAACAACAGTTGGTTAAACACTTAGCCGAAATTCAACTTAACACAGCTGAACTGGCACGGACTGAGGGCTGGCATCATGTTGGAATGCGTTGTCTTAAAATGTTGTCACAAGTTGGAAGATTGTCATCAGTAGTTAATGGGCGGTTGAAGCTGGAGGAAGCACAGCTGTCATGGGGGAGTGGGGTGCATGAAGTTGGAAGACCTATCCTCCGTTCACTCATTGGTGACCTGTCTTCGATTGATAATAAATCTCCTGAGATTAGATTGTTGTATTCATCTGCCCTTACACTGTATGGTAACTGGATGGCTGAAACCAGATCTGAAAGCTCTCAGGTAAAATTTGTCATTCCTCTTAGATAATAACATTGTACTGATGTCATTGATGTGAAGGGAAAAGTCAAAAACCACATTCAAGTAGTCTTTCTTCATCTGGGACATGGCATCATGTCACTTTGTGTCCTGACTTTTTGACTCTAGAAGATGAAACCACTATATTGTCTCATAACGTTGGCCACCAATCCTCCAGTGACATAGTGACATCCCAGAAGAAAAGAGACCTCAGCTACACCAGTTCAAAAGCCTAAAAACTCCTACATTCAAGAACAATTTGAGGGTCTGTATTTTATTATTTATAAAAAATTATATTTGTTATATTTTAGTGAATATAAAAGTGCAAACACTGCTTTGTGGTACAGAAACTTGTATCACATGTTTTAGGACTTAAAAAAATATTTATGTTATTAAAAATGATTTAATTGAGCTGTTAAATATGATTTTGTTAACATGTCAATGATATATGCTCTGATTTTTTAACACCAGATGTGTTTTTGAATACATAAAAGTTATTCATGTTTTACATATTCACTGTAATCTCATTATGGCATTAATGAGCATCATTTTGTATTAGTGTAAGTGAAACTGCGCAAATCTGGTGAGGAAAATATTATTTTAACAAAAAGGTTTGTTGATGTCAATGAAATGTAACTTCACTGTAGAAGAAGAGGAAGAGGAAATGCTAATTCATTAAAGAAATTTTTAACATGAAATTTAACAAAATGTCATTTGAAAGAGGTTGCAAGCATATGTGTATAAAGAGACTGTGACATGAAAATGTACTGGGAAGAAAATACTTAACTGAAAGTGATAGATAAAATTTGTGTGTTTCTTGTAACATATTCATGACAGCAAATGAGCTGGTGTAAATCAGACCTGTCATTTATTCCACATACAGATGATTGTTGAGCGCTACTTCTTGAAAGCTGTAGACATCCTTAAAGGAGTGCAGTACAGTGAGGAGAATCAGCTGGAGACATATTCCTCACTGGCACGTTTTGTGGATGCAGAATATCAGCAGCTGTTGGGAATACTGAAGTCATCTGCGTTTGAATCAAAGCAGCAGTTCATGACCAAAGCCACAGAAGAGGCAGAGAAACTACAACGGCAAAAGAATCTGTCAAGGGATGAGAAGAGGAAATTACATATGTGCCAGAAGATGAGCAGTATTGATAATGCAGAGATGAAGAACAGAGAGAATGAAAAGAACATGTACCTGAAACTGGCCATGGAGTAAGTGGTTAATAAAATTACCAATAGAGCTCTTGTTGGTCAGGTTCCTTTTACTGTTGTGCACTCTTGTCAGATTTTGTAATTTTCAACCCTCCAGTGACAGACTCGTTGCCCTGTATGGACTTTAATTGTAATGTACTGGCAGTCTTGGTGCACTGTACGGTCATGAATGTGTAATTCGGTAGTATGTATTTAACACCCGTCCATTTTGGACAGTAATTGGTTTTTAAGCCCTAGTGTCATTAAAGGGTTAAACTTAAATTTCACCTTCTGTGAGTTGACAGCTGGGTGTAATGAAATTTCTTCAGTCTTTGGACATAAGTGGATGAAAATATTTGCATTGAGTATGTGGGTTGTACGTGACAGAACCGGTTACAATGAAAAGTAAGACAGATGCTGGTTCTTGCTTTTAGGTACTACCTGTTGAGCTTGAAACATGGTGTCCAGCACAGCTTGCAGGTTTTTCGCTTGACTTCTCTCTGGCTGGAGAACACCACACATAAAGAGGTCTGTGAGGTGCTGGAACAACATTTGCATCACATTCCAAGCTATAAGTTTTTACCTGTCTTACCACAGTTGGTACCTCGGATAAGTAACAGTATGTCAGACCCATTTGCCATGAAATTAAATGCATTATTAGGTAAGTATTCTAAAATCATTTGTGATATGAATAAGAGTTGCTTTAATCATAAGTTTAATTATTCAAATAATCCTGGTGATAGATCATTTCCAGTCTTATCACTCTCGTTAAGAGCAGGAAAGTATTATTCCATTCCACAAAATCCATCCTTGTTTTGGTATCTGTGAATTTTTAGTGTAACTTAAGTTTTATTGCTTTAACCTTTAAAAGTGTCACATGTACAGACATCATGTTCATATTCACATGACATCTTTTGAATGAGATATTAATCATACAGTATCTAATATTACACTACAGCTTTTGATGGAATCCAGTCTTAATTTATGTTTTTGTAACAGGTAGTCAAATTTGATTAGAAGTGCAACAAAGATGAGAACTGCATGATAATGTAACAGGTTTCAAACACCTGCTACCTGATCATGGTACAGAAGTACATGCTGCCTCCATCTTCAAGGCAGAAATGAGCCAAAAGTTATATTTGAGTATAACTAATGGTAATGGGTTACAGAAAATGGGAATGGCCAGTGAATGCTGTGGAGTGAGAACTGTAATTACTGAAAAGGGCAGCTTCTTCAGAATGGGAGAAATAACAAATAGTGGGGTCCTGACTTGTGGCTGTGAGAAGGGCTGATTGTTATTGTTCCTGCCCCCAAGCCCTTTTCAGGGCCTTTGGTTCTCACTGGCCTTTCTGGACCCTGTCCGTTCTTCTGTTGGTTGGTCTTTTGAATGTGAACTTGTGCACCTAGTTTTAGATTGGAATTGCCTGTGTATATGAAGCTGTGACCTAAAGAAATGAGATGTTCTTATGCATTATCCAGAACGCTGTGCTGTGGACCATCCCCACCACACATTGCCTGTGATCCTTGCATTAGCAAACTCCTACAAAGATCAAGAATTCACTGATGGCACTAAGAACAAGAGGAAGTCAGAGGTAAGTCACATGTCTCAATCTTGTGACTGTACACAGACCTAACAACAATTTTCAGTTCAGAATTTATCATATTTAATTACTCATTAAATGTTTGTGCTGGTGGTTGATTTATTCATTATACAAATATTATGTCTGACAGTGTCCAGTGCCTTAGTTTAGTTGATTTATATAATGTCTTAAGCTGGATCTTCTCTGAGCTTGAGATGTTTGTTATACTGACAGATTTTGTTCGCATTAGTTTTTATATTAAGATTAGTGGCCAGGGTTGAAACTAGGATGCGAGCAGCTGATCATAAAACAAAAGCTGAGGATGGAGAAGAGCCACCATCCAAACCTTTCCACATATCCCATATACCTCAGACAGTAAATAATTTCCACCATAACACTGGCATTGTGAGCTTTGTATTTATTACATTCAGACTTCCTATGGCATTCAAACATGCTTTTCACTATAATTCAGAAAAGCCTGGGATGTAAGGTTACAGGCATATTATTTTTTTAAAACAGAAGTTGCTTGGTTTAATGTATATAATAAATATTTAATCAGAATCATGTGTATTTTAATGTTGTACATACTGTGCAGTATGATACAATTTATTCCATAAAACCAACAGTTTATGGAAAGAAATGCATATATACAGTATTAATCCACTCCTACATGTTTTGGCAGTCGACCCCAAGGAAGCCATACCAGTGATGAAAACCTGATGAATTGTGATACAGTTTGTGGCATTGGAATACTTTATATTATAATAGTTATAAATGCTTATTGTCATAATAATAAATGGGTAATAAAATATATTTTAACATCTGTGATTCATTATGGTTTTAAGCATTTTAACACCACAAAGTGTCATAATTCATTAGGTTTTAAAGATTGGTGTTGCTCTGTAATGATGGAAATTGATTGCTGAAATATGTGGGAGTGGATTAATATGATGTATATATATTTGTATGTTCAAGCTGTTGGTTTTATAAAGTGAAGAACTGTCTGTGTGAAGTTTTCTGAGGGTGTGTAGTAGGTGTTCTTTATCCAGCAGGCCTTTTATTCCAGTTTTGTTCACATCATTACTCCACAAATCACCATGTGACTTGTGTCTATTTTTATAGCAGGAAAAGAAGTGAATCTTGTTTTCTACAAAGTTCCTTTATGGATGCATTGTATCTGTGAAAGGTACCTGGGTGTTTGAAATAACGTACATTTTTCCTAATTTTTACAAATATCGGGTAGTGAGGAATGCTCTAAAAGGAATAAAAAAGACTTGCTATGCTAAAGTGCTCCAGACGAATGAAGTATGATACTGTTGCAGTAGAAACGTGACACTACTATTAGAACCTATAGAAAGGTTCATTTTCATATTGACTTCAAAAGTGGAAATTCACAACAAGCTCTATGTATGTTGTTAAATGTAATAGTTTTCTGCAAGATATTAAAGTAAAGAAATATGTTTTTTCAATTGTCACACACATTTTTGTTTAATCACAAGGTAAAAAGAGTTCCATTAAGCGTACATGCCTTATTAATAAATATTTAAAGGTTTTATAAACCATTTCATAACACTGGCTGTGTTGTGCGGCAGATACAGGTCTTTGATCCGGAAACTGTGGTTGACAAAACCCTCTGAGATGTACAGAATTTTTCATAAGGTTATGAAGAAAAAAAATTCATAAATGCACATCTTGTATTGTGAATAACACTGTAAGAAAAATTCACAGAAAGAAGTTTCTAATTATGCACTGCAGAGTATAGGCCACATGGAATGGGTAAAAGGGATGGTGGTTGTTCAAGAAAGTGATGGGTGGAACAGAACTCCAGAGTCCAGGTGGAAATGAATAGGTATTCCCATGCTGTTGATCATGATGAAAGAAAAGATGCTTTTACTGCTGTTTCGTTTATTGCTTGGAAAACATTATTTTCTCAGTGTGTTGCACTGGCATAGGCAGTAGCACTGCACAACTTCCATTCCTTTCAGGAAGGAAGCCTGGGAGAATGGGACACATGAAAGAGAAATTCACAAAAAAAATATTTCCTCCTTGGATGGAGTTCAAATATGGAAGATGGAGATATGCATAGTGATTAGTCACGGGATTATGTCCAATGGTTCTATTTCAGGCATACATACAATAGCTTTCATAATTTTTCCTTCCTTGCAAAGAAACCTGCACTGTCATTCATAATTGCAATGTGTTATATGTTTATTTGTCTGTTAGCTTCGGGTGCGGGGGGCTCAGCACCTAATTCAGACTTTAAAGAAACATAAAAAAGTGAAGGATATTCTGACACAAATGGAGATTGTGGCAACAGCTCTTATTTCCCTGGCGTATCACGAAGTTCAAGAGAAGGTTAAACGTAAGTTACTGAAGTGCTTAATCTCTTTAGACATTAAGACTACCATAACAGTTATGGGGGGTAGCGTATTTATAAAAGGCTGTATGTGATGTAACATATTTAGCTCAATGAAGTCTGAAACATTTTTTGGTTTAGTTTTTCATTTTCAGTTGAAGTGTTAATGCTAGTGAACCTGTGTGAATGAAGTTCATAGTATGTCAGTATGTTATTGTGTAATCTCTTTAAATGCTTGGAGGTAAACCAAGTTCATCACACATCTCACATTGATCGTCCTGAGAATCGCTTAGACCTCCAATGTGAGATGCCAGCATCTAACTGCCTGAGCTGTATAACACAACATGTGTTGCAACATTTGCATCTTTTAAACATTTACATGGAATGTCCACTTACTGTTCATTTATTTTCCTTAGACATTCCACTTTATGTGGGTTGTCTGTAAATCAAACCTCTCCCATTTGTTTGTCTTCCCATTTGCACCTTGTCCGCAGTGTTCCTGGGCATTTACCTTTTCACACTGAAAACCTCTTTGGGATTCTGTCTTCACTCATTCTTACATGTCCATAACCATTGTATTCTATTATTTATTAATCCTATATGGTAACTATCTTTAAAGTCTCTCTGTGGTCTCGTTTTCATTCCGTAGTGGTTATGTGTCTTGTGTTCTTTACATGTCATGTTTCCGGTCTGAAATTAACACTTTTTTCCCCTTTGGCACTCCCATTGCCAGAGTGTATATCCAGAATAAATTGTTGTAATTTTCCTGCAATTGTTATTCTTTCTGCAATTTTTTGTTGTTGTTGTTGTGTTATTTATCATGCTTATACTTCCTAACTGGTGAAAACCCTCCATAAAATTCCTTATTACACGATTATTACATTGGCACTTCATTCAAAAGTTTTACATGGTGCAGAACCCTTATTATGATGTGTAAAGATGGTTATTTCAAATACTCTGTGTAGTTTCAGCATATCCAATCCAGAACTGCCTCCTGAGACAGTTAAGTGGGAAGGAACTGGTGCTTGTACCTACACTGACAATGCCAGTGAAGCATAATTGTCAGTATGATGATGTTGTTGGTGAGTGTAATGTATCTCTAGCAATTGTGTGCAAGGTCATTGTACATGTTCTTTCTTGGTCCACTGTTTTTAAAGATAAGCACTTTACCAGTTCTTTCTGCCGTTGTTTATGTTATTGACTTTGCCAGTGTTTTTTACATGTCCATGCACCATCCATAAGGAATTGACATTGTGGGTACAAATTCAGACTTTAGGTGATTCATTCCATTGTGTTACAATACCAGTAAAACCAGTACTTGTCTGTCAAACACAACTATGTATTTAAATGTCAGGAAATTAGCTACATATTGTGGGATATGATTATCCATCTTCAGGCTGTGCATAGGAGTTAATAAGATAAAATTTTACGACCATAAATTATACTGGTTCTGTCATGAAAGAGAACAGAAGATAGCAACAATAGAGAGCAAAATCACATGCTAACAGTTTAAATGCCATTTCTTGAAACTAAAGTAATATGGCTTGTACAAATGAAGTGTTTCAGTTTCCAGGAAAACATTGTTCAGTTTGATGAACTGTGGTATGCTTCTAATATCAGAAATATTGCATACAGTGGAGTTATTTTGAAAGTTTGTTGTTTAATTACATTGGAGTAGCAAATATGCAGGGTGACTCAGAAGTTAGTTAACTGAAAATAGTCTCTCATATTAACAGGAATGTCAGTTCAGTAAGCAACAAAGAAATTTGCAATATTTTTTAGTTAAGCAACTTTTGGGCCACTACATATTTTGTCAGGGCAAGGTACTATGTTCTCACTTTATTTTGTCGTGTTAAGTAGCTCCCCACTTGAGATGTGGGCCCAGTTCCACAGTGTATACCATATTTTCAATATAATATGTAGTATACTGCATTGTTCATAAACCTATCCCTGCAGTAAAAGAATAGGCAGATCTTAATGCAGCGTTGCAGATGCTATACTGAAGACGGAAGCATTTCCATGTACATTGTGTGGACAAGTTTTCATAACCAATTTCTAACTGCATACAGTGCATAATTTTTACCATGTACAGTTGTACCTTTTATGAAACAAATGTTTAATCTCTTCTAGGAATCCACAAGTATGTTGACAGGTTCTGTCTTGTTGGTGGAGTGAATGCACCAAAAAAAGTAGTATGTGTTGGCACTGATGGGATTGAAAGACCACAACTCGTTAAGGTATAATAATACTTATTTACTGTAACTTTTACCAGGGAAGATTGAATGTAAAGCAAGAGCTAGATGTAACTCCTTTTCGGCCATGGATATGTAAATATGATGTACAGGCTTTGAGGCATAGCTGCCTTCATAAAATTTCAATTCCATGTCTCTTTTCAGGGCAAAGATGACCTACGTCAGGATGCAGTTATGCAGCAAGTGTTTACACTGTTGAATACACTTCTGAAAAACAGCAAAGAAACACAAAATAGGAAGCTCCTTATTAGAACCTACAAAGTAAGTGGATCTCAGTGAAATGCACATTATTATTCTGGGGTTTTTTTGTTTCAGTTGGTACTGAGGGTTCTTATATGTAGCTGATTTTATGTATATCATAATTTGCAGGCAGACATTTGTTTAATGTGTGCTCAAGGACGGAAACAAATGAGAACTAAGCATGGAAAGAAAAAGTAACTTCTTATTTTGCCATCATCATTGTAAGTGAGGAGCTGGTGATGAAGGAAAGAATAACATTAATTGGGTACCATACTTATCTTTGGCAGATTACAGCAATTCTTGTGGATGATCAAGTGAAAATGTAGCTCTTTTTTTTTTTAACTCATGGAGTTTGTGCAGTTGGCTATTGCTAATAATATCGAAGGGTTCCAGGTAAATTAGAGTATGAATAGAATCAAATATATGTGCTGGTAATAGCCCTTTATTTTGTACATTCAGGAAGAATCAGCATATAAGTATATGGCTGAGTGTGTCAGTTTCAGTCACGTGTTTTTTTGTAGTGTCAGTTATGCTGAGTTTTTACATGTTTTGTTGACAATCTGTGCTGTTTTCTTTAAAATTATCAGCAAGGGAATTAGTGTATATAGCAGATATGGCCATTTCCTTGATAGGAATAACTTTTTGAAACATACACTTAAGTTGTATTCTAGCAAGGCTGACATTTGGATGCTGCCAGCAATGAAAAAAATGAAACTGTGGAAGAAGTTATCATCATTGATTCAAAGACCAAATGTTTTGTAATGTATGTTATTCAGAAAAAAGGATGATGTCCAAAGTGCTAGTAAGGTAATTAAATTGATACTAAGAGTGAAATGCTGGTATACCAAGAACGTGCAACCACAGTACAAAATTAGTGTTCTCTTACTAGGACATTTGTACTGTCACCTTATGATGACGTTGCCAGCACAGTATGAAGCCTGGAAACCAGTAACATCACAAGACTTCAGGTTTCTGGGCTGCACATTTCTAAGTCTTGCAATGAATATATTTAAATTAAAGTTGCAGTGTAATGTGACAGTTTGAAAACCCTGTATGTTTGTCCCTTCCCACCGCCCGTAAATCGTTACACTATTGCTGTAGTGCTCAGAAGGTGAGACAGTATTTGGAATGTGTACTAATGTAAGTTTTGAAAGCTGAAATTGGGCTGATGAAGCTGTTGGATCTGTATGTATGACTTCAGAGACAGTGTCTTGCTGTTATCAATTCATCTTCTGGCTGTTATAGGAAGTGCAAACTCAAACACAATACAAACTGAGAAGTTATGATTGTGTAAGACTTTAGAAGTGGTTGAAACAAGAGCTAGCCCTTGTAATTTTGAGAAACAATGTTCCTGTAGTTTCAAGTTTTTCTGCTGTTTTGTATGATCAGCACTGCAGTCTAGGACTGAATACTGGACACGTGCATGGTGAAGAAGTAGGACAAAGAGGAGGGAAGACCAAGTAGGGGGTATAGACCAGTTCCCATGGAAATGTATAGCAGGTCATTGAAAAACACCAGTCCTAAATACATTTGCAGGTAGTGTGTAGGTGATAAATATTTTTTAATACATAATAGTTGCTGACCCGTTCTGTCTCACCAGACAGAAACCCCAAACTGCACTCTTCACATCCGCTAAATACCCTCCAGGTTTCAAGTCTTCAATTCTAGTATGTATGTGACAGAACCTTACAGAATTTTGAAAAAAGCATGAGTGGAAGGATGTTATGGAATTCTTTAATAATTTGAGAATGTTTCCCATGCCCACTTTCAGAAAATAATTAAAGTGATAGACACGGATCTACCAATTTAATTCTAAACCAAAACAGCCATTAGATCGTCACCTGTGACACTCTGTGAAAGTGACAAGATTACAAAGCAGTTTCAGAGAGAAGATGTGACTTATTTCTAAACATACAGCTACCATTGTACATATCAATTTATTAGTGAACCATAGTACCCAACACTTTGCCTGGCCTATGTGATTGAAAGCCTCAAGATATGCAGCCCAGAACACTTCCATTGCCCCACATCATTGATTCTTCACACACCAATCACTCTCTTGCAGAAGACTGAAGTCTGGCATCTGATATTTCTTCTTGTTTCCAGCATTCAACAGTAACATTCAGAGGTGTAGATTTTGATTCCCCAAAAATGTTAGATGTATGTAAATGATAACCTTGTAGCAGTACAATAAAATGAGTTGTCCCATTAGTAGCAGAGTTGGTGTAGGAAGATGGAAAGTTCCATACAATACATTGATGAACTGTGGTACAAAAATATAGTTGTTCAAATAAGGATGTTATTGTTAGATTGACCCTGTCTTAAAACATGTGTGTTTAACTGTGTATAATATGTAAAAAACTTGAGTCACAATGTCTTATTGCTGTGTTCACATTTTCTTTACGTAGATGGTGCTGAACTGTTACAGGTGGTGCCTCTCTCCCAGCGAAGTGGAGTTTTGGAGTGGTGTCAGAACACTGAGCCAATGGCCACATACCTGATAGGAACTAATGGTGCTAATGGTGCTCATTGCAGATACTATCCAGAAGACCACACCCCTCAAAAATGCAGGGCGTTGATGGTGGTATGTGTATTGAATTAATTTAAAATTATCCCTACCTTCCTTCCTTCACCCATTTAATTCTGGCTTAAGCTTGTTGGTGGATAATGTAATGATGAGAACCAAAAATTAAAGTAATACTATTATGAAATGCTGAGGTCCATAATTGCATGTGTCATATTGGTCCTTTCAAGATAAAAATTAACCTCAGTTATATTTCAAGGCTCAGTTTATGTCAAACAGTGAAAACTTTTTGTCTCAGTTATAAAAATAGTGTTGTGTAGGGAAATAATTGCTGATGGTTCTGAGATCCATGCAGAATACATAAATCCACACTGTAGGCAAATTGTAGAATTTCTTAACGCTAAACTTGATGTTAAATTACGTAACAAATAGGCTATAAGCATTATTGCATGCACTGTCAGTTATATTAAGTACGAATTACACTTTCATGTAATTAATGTCTATTTTTTTCAACTATTGTCCCTGCTGTATCTTTAAGTGCTGTCAGTATAAGGGACAAGTGATCATACTTCTGTTCTTCAAGACTGCACAAAGCATGGGAAAAATGTAGTAAGTGTGATTAAAATACTGTAGTTTTCTTTCCCAGGGAAGTAGTGAAATTGGCAACATGCTTTGTGCACACATTTTGTTCTTTTCAGAATTAAATCCTACGTGTGATAAAAACACAGAATACCTTTTTACTCAGTATTTCAAGGGGACATCTGTCAAACAGAATTTTAGATCATAAAGTCATATGAAAATATAATGGATTTCCCATTTAAGATAGTGGTTTTAAGCATCAAACTGATGAAATTCTTACATGGAAAGAATTTAATACGAATGTCACTGAATTGGCAAATTTTAATTTTTTTTTGAAAGACGGTAAAATGAGAAATGTTAAATGATGCTTTCACTGTAGTAAAACGAACAGATATGAAACAGGAAATGTGAGATGTCTTAGAAATTTCACTGTGAATACAGCTTATGTTCCTGTTTTAAGCTGAGTCATTGTTTTAATAGGATGCAGTAGGTAAAAATAAAATTTGTAAATATGGCACTTGCAAATTGAGCTGATAATGTTTTTTACCAATTTACATTTTAATAAAATGTAGTTGTAACGTATAAATTTTGCAGGTCTGTTGAAGAATGTTTCAATTACTTTCCTCCTCCTCCTCCTCATCCTCCTACTCCTCCCCCTACCCCATCATTATCATTGTGTACAAGTCTTTTTAATGGACAATGATATGATTTGTATATTTGCTGTACGTATTGTTTGTGTATTGGTACTTGTGGTTTGTTCTTCTTTGCATTAGTAGCTTAAGTGAAGGACACTATAAAACATTTAATGTGTTGATTTTATCCTGTTAATAGGATGTGGCAGGAAAATCAAATGAATTGAAACTTCGGACTTACACTGATATATGCAAGTCATTTCGTCCAGTCTTCCGTTACTTCTTCTTAGAGAATTTCCCAACACCAGGAGTTTGGTTTGAGCGGAGACTTGCTTACATACACAGGTACAAAGAACTGTGCAGTTCTGTTTTGGTGCTGTAATGTAATACCCACTCCAGGCAAGCTGGTCATTATAAACAAAGTGAATGCTATTCCAGATGTTCCTCATAAAACCTTGCTGAAGAACTTGGTATTTCTTTGTTAGTTTAAAGTTTCATTACATCAAACAGAGACAAAGTACTCAGCCTGTACATGAACAGCAGAGCCAGAAGAAGGTGAAAACAGTAAAATGTGGGAAAGCAAAATTGGTACTTATGGAGTGGTTTCACAAAAGTGGGCATTTCATCTACCAGTTGTGCTATTAAAAAAAAAAGTATTTCCTCAAGAGTGCGTCAAAATCACTGATGAATGTGGGACATAAAATGGGGTTTGATGGTGAAAATATATTAGTTAATATAGCGTTTATATGGCATAATATTCTACTAAAGTGAATGTCAGTGTCCATACAGAATTACAAAATGCTGTTTGTGCGTACACTGTATGACTTTTTTTTTAAACATAATAAGCCTAATTTGTTGAATTTTTCCAGAAACAACTTAAGACATTTTCACTGTATCCTTTATATTAGTGCAAGTCATCTGAACATTAACAAGTTCAAATAATAATAACAATAACATTAATAATAATAACAATAATAACAACAACAACTAGTTTGACATTCGTGGATAATCATGCCACTTGCTTTGTATACAACTTAGCTAGTTTGTTTCTCTTGTAGTGTGGCAACATCATCCATGATTGGTTACATCTTGGGACTAGGTGACAGACACACTGTGAATATTCTAGTGGACAAATCTACAGCTGAAGTGATTCATATTGATTTTGGTAAGCTGTCAAGTATATAGTAATGTAGCGTGTAGTTACACTTCAACCTTCTGCACGGTACAGAACATAATTTTAAAATAACACATGTTCATTTGTTGAGTATTGCTTTTAGTTTCCAGTTGTTGCCGTAGACATTTTCATTAGGAAATTGCATGCAAGAGGTCACAAGCCCATAACACCATTCCTAATTATGTGGACCATACAGGAGCCCCATATGTCACTTTTTTGTAGAACCCTTTGTATCTTCACAGATACCATAATCCTCCTTGGCTTCACCAAGTATGTATCATCATCCATCCTTTCATTAGTCCATTATAATTTTTTGGTTGCATGTATCATGATTTAGGAGGGAGGTTTGGATTGGAGTACAGAATGGGTATATTTAACGGACAACAACTGTTTGTACAAAACTGGCTCGAAAGTCATCTGTTCAAAATACAATTCCATCTTACAGGCTCAAATACATATACATAAACAGACATTGTTACAAACAGCATTTTAATTCCTTTATAAGTGCTATTTATCCTCTGTTCCTTTACCCTCATTTCTCACAGTTGTCCTCTACCATTTTCTCCTGACCCATGTCATAAACTGTTATACAGTGTCTGCTGTCCTAGTCTCTAAATTTGGCTATCCTCTAGTGCAACATTCACCAACTGTTTCCTCCTATCTCTGTCCATGTCTCCAAGCACAGTAATGAAGAGCCTTCACTCACATCATTCTGTCACTGTCCCATACATTCACTGTTCTGCAGTAGTTTACCACCCAGCCTACCCTTTATGCTCTCATGACAAATCACCACAATTACCACCATAACCCTCACAACAATCCACCATGCACCTTTCTCTTAAGAAAATAAGATTAAAAAGACGGTGGGGAAATGACGATTTGTAGGAGCGCAAGGTGGAATGACAGTGATGGTGGTAAGAAGGTGATAAAAGTGCATCTGATGATAGCAGTGACACAACATTGCTACTTTGGAAGGGATGCACAGCTGTGCATCTCACTCACAGTTTCAGTATGTTCACTGTAATATTCTTGCTCTCTTTATAGGGATTGCTTTTGAACAAGGGCATATTCTACCTACACCTGAAACTGTACCCTTCAGACTCACCAGAGATGTGGAAGATGGCATGGGTGTGTCTGGCATAGAGGGAGTATTTAGAAGGTAACATACAACAGGAAGAACATGTAGTTGT
>Ga0123354_10003032_pt1 | contig 22892 bp, 14 predicted proteins | sample TergutLab28metaG_2_FD_97872 | JGI IMG/M metagenome (GOLD analysis project Ga0123354, IMG submission 97872) | Labiotermes labralis P4 segment gut microbial communities from Petit-Saut dam, French Guiana - Lab288 P4 | ecosystem: Host-associated > Arthropoda: Insects > Digestive system > Gut ... | reverse complement strand
TTACATCAAAAAAAAAGAGGGGGGGGGGAAAAAAAGGGGCGTTGGTGAGAAAAAAGGGGGGTCCGGGGGGGGGGGGGGGGGCTTTATAAGTATGTTAATGACCCTTCGGCTTACACAAGACTCGGGGAATTTTTCGACTAAATGTACAAGCACTGTTTTCCAAACGAAGTCTATGCTCTATAGACTTATTTCTTTAGTTTTACGCTATTTATATTTGATACCGTGTACCATTTTTCCTACGTTATAAAATTTGGTGAGAATGTAGTTGTAACTGTAAATTAGTTTAGAGGAAAATACGAGCAGTATTGTGTAGGATCGATATAAACAACCCTTTCTCTTTAATGTTATTACACCTTTTCGGGGTAATTCTTTTATTAAAAAAAACAAGTTTATTTCCAACCAAATGCATAATACTAAATTGTGAGTGTTCCATCCCGTTGTGCTAATATAACAATGTTATTTGTTGTCCGTCTTACACAACAATATGATGTAAAATTAAGTTATGTACAATTAATAAAGCAACATGTTTCGACCCTTTGGGGTCATCTTCAAACTTATAAAGTATGAATAATACAAGGTACGTCCGAAGTAGTTACCTACGGGACCCCCTAGTTTACAATGAGTTAGTTATAAAATATATGTTATAAAAAGTTGGTTAAAATACAGGTAAAGATCATATGATCGTGGTGAACAAGTGGATCGTTGTTGTGTGTATGTGATAGGTTTTTATGTACCTTAGGAATGTGCCGTAATGTTATGGTCGTGGATTGGGGACCTCACGATGTACCGGTGTTTACTCCAACAGAAACGGGGCCATTTTCATGGAACTGCTGTATTTGAAGACCTGTCTAGCTTGTTACACAACAGTCAGTCCTAAATGGTAAATACTACTTGTATAATTTTACCATTTACAACCGATTATTTCATAACATCTGCATATTGTAGCTCTCCGCAAATGGTTACGTTTCTGCATCCGAAATACGTAGGAGTAAAAACTAAACGTTGTGCAATTAGTTGGAAACAAATTTGTGTGTTAAGGGCTTAAATTCTCGAAGTGCTGCAGATATTAACAAGACATTTTGCTGAAACCCACTCACTCTTTTCCGATTATAAGGCAAATATTACTTACGTTATATCCCTATGAACTCGCTTGGCACAAACAACGCATAATACATTCCGCACATTGAGTGATAACCAACAATCTCGCTTGTGTTTATGAGTCACAAAATCCACAGAGAACCACTCTGACATAACCACTGTAAAAACACTGTTTTGACAGCGCCAAATTTGAAAGCAAAATTAACATAACCCTACGCTTAACTGAGCAGACGCCATGAAATCATATGGTAAATTGGAGGCATAGCTCCAGACATTCTTGTATTCGGAACTGTATGGGCATGAGAGATCATCTTCGAGCTTTGTACATGGGGAAAAGAAAGCCAGTATTCATTGTATTGGCGAACGGAGCGTTTAAACACCATTCTGGTCCATGTATGCATAAAATAAATCTCTGATTTCTGATGGAAATCAAGGCCCGATTCATCGATCTTCCAGCCAGCAGCCTGATCACTACACCGACCATGATATCGACGCCCCCATGAAATTGAACATCATAATACGTTACCTCAAAAACTTCATATTTTAAATACCAAATTTAATCTAAAGTCGTTGAGTAGTTATGAGGATCGGAGGGCTGGAGGGAGGGAGGGAACGAGGAAGGAAAGAATATTTAGTAGTCGAAGTGTGTACATTTCTGACACTTGCTGGAAGGAAGCCATCTGCTGCTCCTTCACTAATTATTGACTGTTCCCTCGCACAGACCGTCACTGCATGTGTTGTCATTGTAGAATCAAACACCGTAGCGAAACATGAAATCATCTCTGAAGAAGGTCATGCTGGTTCACATCGCATTCATTCTTGAAACTGATAAAAGTGAACTGAGTTCACTGAATCTCGACGCCGCGATAAAAACGAAAGAAAGGGTGTTCGTAAGTTGTACAGTAAAAACACCGTCAACATGTGGGTTCATCTGGACAGATATTTTGTATAAGAGGTATGTCTAACATTGTGATACTATAGAAATATAGGAACTGTCCATTTGCTTTAGGATATCTGTTGTGAGCAGGCCTACATGCGTGCATTCACACGCTGGCACATACTTCCATATTTACCGTTCTTCCCTCCCTTATTTATTTTGCCTTCCTATTTCTCCCTTTATCAGTCTATCTTCTTTATATCCTTTCTCACTTCAAACATTCTCTTATTTTTCTCTTCCTCATTTGTGTTCTTCACGACTTCCCGTCCACGGCGTTTATGGTATCACATATACCATTAAGATATTGAATTCGGACTGTCAAATGAAAGTAACTGTAGTTTTTGTATCATAAACGGTATGACCTTTTCAGGAGGTCTTTGATAACAACAAAGAAAACGCATTCCTACGCCATCTATTGATATAACAAAAGAACTATCTGTCTTTCAGTCAACAAAATATTGTAAAATGCCACAAAAGGACGGAAACAAGTGAACATTATTTTTATTCTGTAAGCTAAGGCAGTCCCATTACAGCCCTGGAGTGGCCCAGAGGGTTCCAGGAAGTTAAGGTTCCCAGATTTCGTGACAACGGCCCAGGATGGTGGTAGGTAGTCAGCCTTACGCACCGGCCGCCTTTACCGCAAGGAAATGCTCCTGGTACTCATTTCTGTTAGAGGCTGAGTCGACCCCAGGGCCATAGTGCGATCGGAGATTTTTATTCTGTAAGTTACTTTATTTTTATTTCATCATATATATATATATATATATATATATATATGAGTATATACTATATTTTATGAACTCTACCGAACAAGGAAAGCATTAACTATTTAAAGTAAAGTGGTTACCATATATGCCAAAAGTCAGAAATTCTGCAATTTTGTCCGGTATGAGAGAATGAATGTCTATCACTTATTCTAAACCCATTGAAAATATCTTAATTGTAATGGATATGCAATGTGTTTTCTTTGAAGTAGAACCTACATTATTAGTAGTTAGCTGGACTTCAGTCTTCAAAAGATTAAGGTTGGTTACTTTCTTTGCTTTGAGTAGGGGAAGCAAGCTGATAAACTGTGTGCTGTATCAGACCAGACAGCAGCTTCTTCAGAAACGAGCACTGCAGCTGATAAAATGTTTCTTATCACAAAGTAAGTTGTATAAAGAAACCATTATCATTTACGAATGGTGTCCGCCGTGTTGTGAACTGATAACATTACAATCATCTGCACCATGTGCGTGTGAAGGGGCAGTTTGTATGCTGCAAACTGCGAATATACTTCAAGGTATTATTAAGCCATTTCATAACTCTGGCATGGCAATACAAAAGATACGTTTGTCTTTGAAATTATGCCTTAGGGCTCACTCTAAGCTCTTACCATCACTTTCCGTAACTAGCAGGTGGTAACAGTAGAGACACAAAATTTATACATCACTTCTGATAATGACAAGTTATTGGCCCTTTTTTTTCAGAACGTAAGAGAATGTGTAAAAAGATGTTCATTCCTATCCTTCTCTCCATGCATCCGTCCGTCCATCACTCCGCCATCTTTTAATTTGAGAAGAGTTGGGACTTTTTCACGAAACTTAAAGCAAAGTCATTGCAAATTCATATTTTTTAATTTCTTACAGTGGCGTACCGAGGGGGGTTTTCAAACCCCCCCCCTCGAAATTCCGAAGGCCCTCCAAAATCGTGCCAAACACAACCCGATTGTGAAAACTGTTAAAATTGCAGAATTTAGGATGCCAACACTCCAAGATGTTTGGAAAAGGGGCAGTACAATTCTAAAACTACAGCCGGTTCGCAATTGTTTTACATTAGCAGTGACAAATAAATTGGTTGTCATCATAAATAATCTTGAAGTACCAAAAATTAAGAAACTTTTACTATATGAAATGGAATTTCTTTTACCAAATTACAGTTGCCTCCAGAACCATTGACGAGGGGGTAGGGGGCTACCGCCCCCAGTTCCCCGTTCTCTGTCCTCTGTCCTCAGCTGAATTTGTTGAACCCCACCGGAACATAATTCCTGGGTAGGCCACTGATTTCTTACAAACGGTAATAGCACTATGGCGAATGTAAGAAAGCGTGATATGGCATCTACTGAACGGCCATTACTAGTGTTGTACCTAACCTCGTTTCGTCAAAGGTTAGAGAAAACCAGCACTGATTACAAATTATTTAGCTCTTCAATTCGGGGGGGGGGGGGGGGGGTTTCTGCGATAGGCTAGCTCCCCACTCAACTTAAAAAATATTCACTGTACAAGCCCCAAAAGGAAGGATTTAATTTTGGGTGAAGAAAAATCAATGAAAGGAGAAAAAATCCGCGGATCGATGAAAGCAGTATTTAGATGGAATGCTGAATAAACATTTGGCTGACAAACAAAGCACGAAGACTTCCCTGAGCAAACATTTCACGATTCACAAGTATTAAAAAAGTAGCTGTTTTCTAATGTCATATCCTTTCCCCATAATTTCCCACAAATACTTAAAAGCACCACCCTCTATCTATGCCTCCGGCTGCGAGGTGTCCCTTTCGGCTATTTGAATCGAGTCTGTAAAATATACGTGTAGGAGGGGCAACGTAAAATTTCTTAATGCCTATATCTTCTTAATTTTGTACATCTGGTAGCAATAAAACAGTCCCTTTTATGTGGTTATTGTCTTTTGTTTTCAATTTTAAGGCAAGGAATCCCCGTTGTGCGTTTATCTACTAATTAAATAATAAATAATAAATACCGTAAACGATGATCTCGTCATTTACGGCACTGCAATATATATATATATATATACATATATGTGTGTGTGTGTGCGTGTATGTGTGTTTTGTGTTGCATCTCGTTGGACAATTATTGATATAGATCAGCGATGCACGGAACCATAAACATAAAAGGGTGTATATCAACTACATGCAACAGACAAACAAACAACAAGAACACATCCAACTTTATTTGACTTAGCAACAATGCAAATTTCCACTGTTTTAACTTTAAATAATCTGACTCTTTACGACCAAAGGGATCGCTAGAGGCAATGAGTACAACATCAAGTGGTTTTGCTTATGCAATTTGGCAATTTTTTTGTATTTTATCAGCATTCTTGTAGAGCACCTTGACAATGGTCGCGAAGGCGACCGAAACATGTAGGTGATTAATAATATAAGATAAAATATATTTTTCCAGTGTGCATGGTTCACTACGTAACTGTAAAAATGGGAAGAAACTTGAATTTAAAAAAAACAGTGTGCATTACATATTGGGGGAGCATCCTATTAATTTTGTCGCCTGTATAGGGATACGTCTTGGCAGTTACTCGATCGGGCTACTTATGAAGTGAAGGACAGAGGCGTTACGAATGTCGTTCACAAAACCCCTGGTACCTGTGATTTACCTACAGACGAAGCTGCGTGAAGTACACAGCAATAAACAAAATTACAGAGATCCAGTAAGAGAATCGGGTCAGCTGATAGTACTTGCTTTAGTTGACAAAAGTGCTATGGCAGTTGATATGCTCTAGGACCGACTTACTGACACCTGAATTTCTTACAAAAGTTCAGTTGATCTACCACCAAATTCTGAAGAACCTTTTACAATTAGTGTAGTGAAGATCGCCCAACAAAAGATCTTTTCAATACCTTAGGTAAATTACTCCCTACAGGTAAAAAACTTTTAATCAGTTTTTACATGGTTTATACTGCAGGTCATATCGGTGACATGATTAACACTCCAACACAAGCAACAACGAATTCTTTCAAAATCAGCTTATATACGTTTCACAGTAACAAGGATAAATGGGTACGCGGTGGCTCAGTTGGTTGAGGCACTGCGTTACAAGTCGGAAGGTCGCGGGTTCGATTCCCGATGGTGTCTTTAGAATTTTTCATTGACATAATCCTTCCGGCCGCACTATGGCCCTGGGGTTGACTCAGCCCCTAACAGAAATGAGTACCAGGAATATTTCCTGGGGGTAAAGGTGGCCGGTGCGTAGGGCTGACAACCTTATCACCATAATTTGCCGATTGTCTTGAAATCTGGGAGCCTCAGCATTCTGGAACCCTCTGGGCCTGTCCAGGCCTATAACGGGATGGCTTTACCTTTTTATAACAAGGATAAATGGTACATCACCACGCAACAAGTAAAACATGTCGTTTAAGAAATACAAACAAGAACAACAGGAAAATCTTCTGGTAAGCTGGATTACAGTTACCTGCAATGGTGTTTTGAATACTGTGGGTCGGTTCGGTCATAAAAAATGGGCTTACATATTCTTAACAATAAGCAGCGTTAGTGATATCAAGAGAAGAAATAACTCCACACAGAAAGTAACTACACATTATTTCACCATATTATGTTTCACTAATCGTTACATATTTTAAGAATAGAATTAATTCATTCAGCGTATAAAAATTTGTTTAAGATATTCGCAAGTCGATACCGAAACCTGTAGCGAATATGAGATGTGAAAAATATTCAGGAATCAAGTTGCAATTATACGTCTGAAATATTTAGTAATGTATAATATTCCACACATTGTTAAACATAGGTCGATGGAGTCTACAATATTCAGACAACTTCCTCTGTTAATGCAATAAATAAAATTTTTATAATACAAATTATTTTGTAGTTCGCTCTGCACACGTGTGAATTGCATGGCAACATGAAGTTGGGGATGGTCAGTCGCCACTTAAAAATTGTACGTGAGCTCTAATTCTGAGATGTAGTCGTTCGTGAAAGTGACACTATGTGACCAAATGGTAAGTGAAGTGTCAGCCTGAGACCAAGCGGTAAGTGAAATGTCACTCTGAGACCAAGCGAGATGAAGTGTCACCCTGAGACCAAGCGGTAAGTGAAGTTGCACTCTGTAACCCAACTGTACGTCGATAGAAAACGGTTCAAAATCGCTACGTCTTTTCTAAAGGAATCCAACATTCAAAGCGTGTCACTAAACATGACCCTTACTCCTTTCCATCCTCCTCCTATCTTTAAACATATTTCTTAATATTCACGATGTTAATGACCCCAAGCTAGCATGTGCCTGATGTTCTTTCAAAACTTCATCTAGTATGGCAATATATGTGCGTGGCACTTACCATCAAACACAACTATTTTATTGGCTAATTATTGGAAGGTTTACAACTACATGTTTCGGCCCTATTCCTGTAGTTGTAAACCTTCCAATAATTAGCCAATAAAATAGTTGTGTTTGACGGTAAGTGCCACGCACATATATTGCCATACTAATTGTATATCACACAACGGGGATGACGCACATAAAAAAAACTTCATCTTCTTTCGTGGCAGCGAAAGATTCGACACGTCACACCCAAAGCCCCTCTGGAAACGATCCTGAGCCAGTCCATGTACTTTCCTACGAAACACCCTAAAATTACTTTCCACTCGTCTTCTCGATCCTTCAAACAGCAGCTCTGCAAGAATGTTTCCTGGTAAAATTCTGTCTCCATTTTATGTAATGAAAGACAAGCCTGCAATAGATCGTTCCATATTCGCTTTCACTGCTGCTTGCTCTACATGGCAATTCATACCTAATTTCTAGTTTTGCTTATCCTTTCGCGGCTTGTAGAACACCATATATTTATGGCTATCTCTGCAGTTTAACTTCCACAGCTCAACTGTCTCTAAGGCAGATCTACATAGAAGCCCGTTCGCGAAAGCCGTGGGATTAATTATCGGTTGGCACTGCGACATTTCTGGGCGTGTCACTAATATTGTAGCCGGTAAGGACGAAGAGATTCAGTGTTCTGGAAGACGTCTGAACATACAGAAGAAGAAGTAAAACTACATTGGGGGGGGGGGGAAGCTTCCGGATAAAGTGTGGGGAAATTTGGGTTTTATGCACTCTCCACTATTGCTGGGAGGGAAATTAGCGACTTTGCACCAGGCTTGATATATGGCATAGCTTTGATGAGAAAAACACGGAATGCCGATAGAAGGGGTTTATAGAAATTCGATTAAAGAAGGCTTCCCTAAGACCTAGGGGATGGGGGAACAGTGTTATGACGCATAAGATAAACAATCCGTGAATACTCGGACCGGACTCCCTTAGCTCAGAATTGCATCAAGTAACAGCCTGTGATGTAACTTATTTTGAAACTTCCGGTAGCGTTAACGAACGCATTATTTGTAATAAACAAGAAACTTCCAACATGAGTTTCGATATGTTTTGTACTGTACATATGTTTCCATCAAGATATTTCACTATTATTCTCCCCTTAAGGCAGCTTGTTTTGAATTTGGAACTTCCTAATTTCAAAAACTGGCCCTAATACTGACTGGTTTTCTGCAGACAAAGTGGATATTCAGAGGACTGCAGTCTCCTTGTACTTTCCTTAAAAATTCATCAACCTGGCAATCGTGACATCGGAGGCCTGTACACTAAATCCAGCGTGGTGACAAAGACTGATACACCAGAATACAGTTTTGATCTGTGAAATAACAGACCTGTTTATTTTGCAATTTCGGGAAAGGCATTTTAGGCAACGATGCCAATTAATTTGGTAAAAACGCTTAAGCGTTTCGGAGCGACTTTCTACTTCCATCTTCAGGATAGATTTACATTGCTATCTTGGTACGTACCTAAAACATTACAGGCTGCTAACACAGGCCTATTCTGGATGACAGTAAGCTTTGTATTCATCGCAAAGTGAACGTAAATTGCACACATATAATTTTGGGTTTATCTGAGTATTGTGCCCTCTAGGTGGTGATTCTTCCACTTAAGAAATCATTGCCAGCATTTTCGTGACTGCCAGAATCATGTTCAAATTTAAACGTATAACTTACCATTATTCTGTTACTATATTACACGTCATATACAAGCCTCGAAGGGGAAGCTCACAATTTATAAACCACGGGGTCCATTTGCATTATTTCCAGCGCCTTGTCTAAATTAAAGTGTGTAACTCACCGTAACAGCGTTGGCGTTGTAGACCGCCCTCGGGGGAGAGGAATGTGGGGTGACGGGCAACAGCCCAGTGTTCTCCTGCAGATGAGGATGCAACAGGTTCTCTTCTGAGTTGAATATGTCGTATTTGTCACGGATATACTCGGGGGAGTCATCTTTTCGGTTTGCGGATTCTTCATCTTCCATTGTCGATGGGTCTGAGTTAGTCATCGTTGGACTGTACCCTGTATTCAGTGCTGGCAACCATGAAGACATGTACGGGGTTATGCTTCAAATCATGTAATAAGTAAGAGTCATGTAGTTCTTTTCGTTTAAAGTCGAAATTTATGCTAAACGTGATGCTCTCGGAATTATGCAAGACTTGGCCCCTAAATGTCGCCACTAATAAATTTATAAGTGTGGAATGCATAAAAATGATAATTTATTTATCATTAATTGCAAGATCACCGAAAGAGAGCAGCAATCGTAGATTCGAAATTTGCTCTTTCTTCTTTCTTGAAAAAAGCGTTAGTAAATTGAGCACTTTTTTTAAATTTTACACTGGCATATTTTGTGGTAACCTTCAAGTAATTGTAAGTAATAAATTATGTATTTAAACTCTTACAACAAAATTCCAAGACACGGAAGAAAACTCTATCAAAACTTTACAAACTTAGGGGTGTTATAAATTCCAATGTTCTATGCGCACAGAATTTTTGTCTCTTACAATCACGATCTACTCCTTTCATTTTGCAATCAAATACGTATTTACGATTTCCAATAATTTTAAAATTATTGAATAATTCAGCAGGAAAAAAAATCCTTTAAAGGTAAGCCCTAATTATTAGCCCACAAGGAAGATTACGGAATTTATTTGCAACATGTCACATAACATAATTTCATTTCAAAATTAGAGATTTCTTCTGAAGTACACATTCAAGATACAATAATTGCTGCCCCTTACTTTATTTTCTTTTCAGTTTTCGTGTTTCATGTTTAGGGTAAATTTAGAATAAACGTTAAAGGTAACAAAGTTTTAAATAATTTTCAAAATGTCAAAATTTATAGAGTTACTCTACATATACACTTCACTGTGTAAAGTATCTTTAGTACCATAGCAGTGTAATATTCAAAATTGGCCCACAGATAAGCACTTGCCAGCATACTTAACAGATGGGAATGAGGGGTAAAATAACTTTTAAGTACACGACAAAAATCTTCTGTTCTTAGAAATGACCAGTTTTCTCAAAGAATCATATGTGTTCTTCACTTCATTGTTAATGTAAAATTCCGGTACTGGTGCAGCCTCTTTTCCTGCACAACACGATACACGAAATGTATTAAAATTAATTTGTGTGTAATCACTTTTCAGATAATCAGGCTTTAAAATGCTAACTTTAATGACAATCTATCTGACTAATTGTATCGGAATCACCACGACAATTTCACCGCACGAATTTCGTTCCCAAATAACGCACAAAGAAAATCACTGAAAATGTACTGATTGTCACAAAAACACGACGCGATTCAAAACCACTCGCCTTCTTTTTATACAGGAGGGTACAAAGAGTACGGCGACCAACAGAAGTCATTAGCAACACTATAAACGTCTTGGTTATACAAGTACAAAATTATATAATATCCCACGATTAGTTTTAATGATGCTCTGAGCAGGTTGTAATAACAAAAGCGGAATATTGTTTTTGTACAGTCGTCCGTAAATATGAATTACAGGCAGACACAACAACTGATACAACCTCACTTCATAAATTCAAGCACTGTACTGAGTTATTTGATCACATTACTTTCACACCACATCCGCTGGATACCCATCATAGCTTGAACTGAACTGAAAAGCCACACTGCAGTCTCCACCCACTAGTTGTTGTAAAAAAAACCTTAAAAACATACAAAACTAAAAAAGCGTTTCCAACTAAAACAGCGGTAGCAGCTTCATCACATAGAGGGCGTAGGGATGACACAGACACAGACACAGACACAGACACACACATACACACACACACACACATGCTGGGCCACTATCTCTCTTTCAACACGAAGTTACTTCTCTTTTCTCCTTCACTGATTATCTCTCTCTGCTACATATGCTTTCTCCCCACCATTCACACATGGGTGGCATACTGCGGAAAGATGTGCAGTAATGTTGGTAGCCCTACAGCCACACACACACACACACACACACAAACACACACAAACAGGGGAAATATTACCGTCATTCAGACAGTATGTATGGGTATTTACGAATAAAAATCCAATGTTTAAAGCGGCAAGCTAGGATGTAGACAAATAAATAAATATACATAAATAAATATACTCCATGGACCATAATACTTCTAGAAAAGTTACTACTTCTTCAACCAGTCAAGAAATTACACGCATTAAAAGCAACTCGAAGGTTCATTGCCGCACTGACAACAGCCCGTCACATATTCCCAATCCTAAGTCAGATTAATCCAGCCCACTTCTTTCCCAACGATCTATTTTAGATTATTTTTAATATTTCCCTCCCACCTACACCTAGGCATTCCGAGTATTCTGGAAACCTGAAAGGGTTTCCCCACCACAACCCTGCTTGCGCCTCTCCTCTGCCCAATACTTGCCACAAGCCCAGTCAATCTAATTTTTCTTGAAACTATACAAACACACAAAAAAATTAAAAAGAGTAAGAAAATTAAACACCATATACAGTGAAGAAAAATATATAGCGCGATGATGTTCCAGTAGAACCAAAAGACGTAGCTTGTTGTTAACAATCTATTGTTAAGTTAAGCAATAAATATAGTTGTGTTTGATGGTGGTTTCCAGTAATTATCAATTATTTATTAAGAACAGAATAGAATGTATTCAATTAAATTACGCAAGTGCAGTATTGGAAGAAAAAACTGCAAGCAGAAATTAGGTCAGAAGTCTTTATTTTATTTTGCATCTTTCTATCATAAACACAATGACGGTGATATTGAAAGAGTGTCAATAGACACAACAGACTTAATACTTGTATTCACATTATCAAACAGTATAGGGTTCAGAAAAATGCAACGGACGTTCATAAACGAGAAATTTAGCTCGTATTATGGAAAAGAGTTACTAAAACAATAGTATAAACAGCCAACTAGATGTAAAAATAACAAATTTTTATTGTTGCAACTGGTTGGCTGTTTATATTATTGTATCAGTGATGCACGGTCACACAAATATAAAAAAAAGTTACTAAACTTTGTCATTCGCCAAGTCTGAGACGGAGGTGAAAGACTGGTGTTGTGTTATCTGACGTCAGTAACTCTAAAGCATATCCTTAGCTTAAGATAGGACGTATTTTTCCTTTAACCAAGAAATACGTTTAACATCCGGTTACGAAACAGTCTGTCTTAAACGCCGTCCTTCTCAGCTTGTGCGGAACTGTTTCCTTAATCTCGCGGATGGATATTTTTATCTCCGTAGCGACGGTTTACATTCCTGTCGCAAGATAAACAAACATTGTGCATATAAGACACTCTTGAGTGGCAGGCAAAAATCGCATCCTATGTCGAAAGGAATCAAAATGTTTAACTTTTATCTTATTGGATGCAGATGGCGATATTCCTAAGTACTATAATGTGACAATTATATAAGCAGAAAATATTTCTTTTAGAAAAATAAATGTAAAGCGACTGACGACTGTAACAGGCGTTGTACAAAAGCCCAAAAGACCGTATCCCACAGAAATGTGTAGTTGTATAATTAACTAACTCCGTGCAGCAGAGTAGTTCTTGAGAAAGTACATCTAAGAATTTCTCAGACGAAATATTTCTGCGTTTTGTATGTAAAGGTAACTTAACCCGAGGCAAGTGTTCATGATTCGCAACAAAACCAATTTTTTACGATGAGTTGTCAACACCTCGCCAAAGCTGAAGGACCACCCCTTGTCGGCTGTCCGCGACTGTTTATTCAATGTATTCGCAACTGCCCTCCATATTGGAGGCTGTTCCTCCATCCGCAACCTGAGGACGGTCCACAACAGCCCGTCAATGCCTCTATTCTGAACCAAGTATATCCATTCCACAACGCCCTCCAAATAAGATCTCTTTTGACATTATCATCATATCTAAACCACTTGTTTGCTTTTCTTTGTGTTTTCCGACCAAGAATTTTTATTCATTCCTCATTCCTTCCATATGAGCTGCATATCCATTTCATCTCATCTCCCTTGATTTCCTGTGTGTAATAACATGTGACGGTGAGTACAGACTGTGAAGTTCGTCATTATGCAGCCTGCTTCAGGCTCCTGTTCCTACCCACGTCATAACCACGTCCACAACTAAACCTAACATTTTCCCTCAAGTGAGGAATTACTTTACACCCCTCAAGTGAGGATTTACTTTACACCCATACAAAACAGAGAAAAATTAAAACTTTTGCACAGGTACAAGTTATTATCCCTTGAAATACACAACAAGCCGAGAGCAAAAGAAAGAATGACGCGAACGAAGAAAGTTATTAAAAATTTCCTGGCACAACCCATCAAGCCAGCGTGGTTACTGCATAATGCCGAGTCCTACATATATATATATATATATATGTTGTTATAGTTGTTTTGTTTTATAGCTCCGTAAAGAATGTGTTATTTGAGTTCGATTCTGCACACGTTAAACATGTGGCATATAACCTGCACATTCAGCAACATCGCCATGTCTGTAATTGTTTCTTTAAACAATAAAAAAAGATTTATAAACTTATATGGCCACGCTTATGACCTGCCTACATAACAAAATTGTATATGCATAGCTCCATTGATTCCTTAATTATCTTCGATAGAAAAAATCACACTGTCGCTAATTTGTTTTCTAACAGTCTAAAAACCCTTCCCTTTAAGAAATGCAGAATATTTTTGCAACTTGTGTTACTACACGAATTTACAATACGCTAAACTGAACGGTGATATTGTCGCCCTCCGCCGCCTAAAGTGGCGGAGAAGCCATGCATTTATTTTTGATTGCAAGAAATTATAATTTATAGCCTGGATGTGTCCTAAAATGGTACGTGATTTGCAACCAAATTAAGTAAAAAATCGGCCTTTAGTCTGGACGTTTAAGTGAACAAAACCTTACTTAAACATGTGGTAACATTCTGAGAATTTTATATTATTCCATTATGAAAACAATAATAGATAAAGAAATGAAACAAAACAAGAGACTAACTAAACCAAACAAGTTAAAATGCGGCAGAAAAATCCTTATGCCTTGAAAACATTTTAAGAGGTGTTCCAGTGTTCTATTAATTTTATCCAGCATTTCTGAATTAACACACTTAATAACATCAAAGAAAAAGTAACAGACCTTACTACCCACGAATTAAATAAACAATTCGAAGAAAGAAGAAAAAATTTATCAATGCCAAACACTACGACACATTCTAAGTATCAAAACAAGAGCTAATAATTGTTCTCAGTCAGAACAATCGTCGACTTATTTTTATGTTTTGGAAGATTACTGCTGCGTAGACTAAATGATGGGGGCAAATTACCTGCATAATTTTACTGACGCGAGTGGGTGTATAAATGTATTTACTTACACAGCGTCTTGTAACACGTCTACTGGAATGAGAGATTTCACAGAGAGACCAAAACTCCCGAATGGCTATCAAAAAACGCAATGATGAACTCACCTGGAAAGAAAGAAAAAATAGTATTTAGCCTCTAAAAATATACACCAAAGTTACTAAAACACAAAAGGCAATTTAAAAGAAAGGAAGACGTAGCGGAAACAAATGAAAACGTCGAAGATGATACGGACATAGGGCGAGGCAAATATATATTATCTTTAATTGAGCATTTCGTCATGAAGACGTAAGAGGAACTCAATTATTACACCAACCACTGCACATATATAAAATTTATAAAATTTACACATTAAAATATTAAAAACGCTTCTACATGTTTCGGTCCTAAGACCATCATCAGGGAGCTACATATTCCTTGCTAAAGTCATGCTGCCACAACACCCAACTTGTACAACGAAATTAATCTGTGACTATTTCTAGTGTGACTTTAGCAAGGAATATATAGCTCCCTGATGATGGTCTTAGGATCGAAACATGTCGAAGCGTTTTTAATGTTTTAATGTGTAAATTTTATATATGTGCAGTGGTTGGTGTAATAATTGAGTAACTCGACAACATGCACGGTGTAACAATAAAAATATGTAATAGGAAATTAATGTATAGCTCCAAGAATTGATAACGATGGGGGCTGGATGGAGATGAGTGATCAAGGGTACCTCATTTCCAAAAAAAAAAAAAAAAAATCCAGACACGAAACGGCTACGAAGCTAGGCGAGGCAGAGGGCCGTTCTGAGCACTGCAGAACAGAGAAAACTCTCTCTTTCTGTAGAGAATCACACAACCGCGATCTTCTAACATTACCATTATCTTAGCCTGTCGGTTATATCGGCCCTCTGATGTGGCTGTATATGTACAGAGATATGGCCGTTCAGCTATGACAGAAGCAGAAACTGCTAATAATTAGATCTTTTACAACAATGTTTCAATAACAGCGGCGAACGCAGTGGGGATGATGAATATGGAAGGTGAATAGGTTGGAATTTGGAAGGGAGTGGCCATGGAGTATATGAGGGTGTTGTATCAATACTGGCCTTAATAAATTAAGGCTAAAATAGAAAGACTTGAAGTGATGGGACAGACAAATGCGGATTCGAAAAGCGCTTATTCTGAATATAATCTCAAGACCGCTGAACAAATATGGTCTAATAAACATAACTGGGAGGTGGAAAGAAAATAAATGTTTGGCTGGGATGGTAATGCAGTGTTCTAAATGTGGACTGGAAGGAAGGTTGACAAGAATGTAAAAGAGTTAAACTGACTACAAGGACGCCAATAATACGATAGCAAATTGTAGTACGAGTAAAAAGGAGAGGAACAAAGGTGGAATTGAATCTGAAGGTCATGGAGAAAAATTTAATTAATCCAGTCAACAAGGGAAAACTTAATAAAGTCATTAAGATTAATAATTGACAAATAAGGTAAGAGAAAAATTTATTTTACAAATGTAACTGTAGTAGTTAAAATAACTAGGAATTTATTGCACCTGAAACTCAAATTTGTTAGCCACTGAACGCAGTGTCATAGCGCCACTATTTGCTTCATACAGGCCTAAGTTTTTGGATCAAGTGTGAAAACTCAAACTTCTGTGTTCCGGTCACGGTATATATGCAATACCGTTCTTAATTATTTTTCTGCAATTTAGAGATAATAAAAAATAAATCATTTTTTTTATTTTTCTACGTTTATATCCACACTAGATAAAAAATCACAGAACGACTACTTTGATTTGTTTGAGGCATGAGGGCGATTATATTTCTGGAGTCTTTTAACGCCTTCACAGTATAGCTTAATCTCGGTGTTCGCGAATGGATTCACGAATCTCTGAATCATGAATATCGGGATCACGTTTATGGAAATCTATTTTTAATGAAAATACCTATTTTTTCCCCAGTATTAGGAACAGCATCAGTGAGAACATAACTGAGAAGCATAAATATTCTTATTTATAAAACACACACCTTTATGGTAGCAAAAATACGTTACATTACTGAAGAAGAGCGTCATTACACAAATCACAAAAGCGATCAGCGTCATTCAGTGAAATACAAAGCTAGACCGAATTGCGCAGTAGCAGAAGAGTGAGAGAGAAGCCGACTCGTTAGCCACGCGATCTCATTTCCACTCACGGCCCCAACCAGTCTCTATAGGTCGAATTATTGCTATTAAAATGAGTCTTGACGAAGGGTCGAGATACCTAACATTGCAGATCACGAACTTCGAAACGGATCACAGAAACAGGCTAAATGCTAACACTGAAAGAAACAGACCTACAAATACAGGCACAGACTTTAATTTAAGGCAAATAATGTTGGTTGTATTAATGAAGGAACAAATAAAACCACGTAAATATGCGAACTGAATATACCTGGATCGGGACAGACAAGGTCTGTTAGTAGCATTCAGCCATTTTTATATAATGACGGGCTTTGTTGTCATCACCCAGATAATCTATTAATAATTTGGTTTACCCAGTAGTAAGTTGGGGGACCGCGGTGGCACAGTGGTTAAGGTGCTGTGCTACAAATCGGAAGGTCGCTGGTTTGACTCCAGCTGGTATCACTGGAATTTTTTATTGACATAAAATCCTTCCGATCACACTTTGGCCATGGGGTCGACTCAGCCTCTAACAGAAATGAGTACCAGGAGCATTTCCTGGGGGTAAAGGTGGCCGCTGTGTAAGGCTGACAACCTTACCACCATCCTGTGCCATTGCCATGAAATCTGGGAAACTTAAATTCCTGGAACCCTCTGGGCCTGTCCAGACCTCTAATGGGACTGCTTTACCTATTGGTAAGTTATTTAGTCAAACATCTCTTAGGTAATAAGTCGTATATTCGGCTTGTTAGTTACGCAGCCAGCCACAAAATCAGTAAACCCGTCAGTGTATTAATTACTGGAACAGCCACTTAGTTTGTTAGCCTACGGGTGACTGAATTAGTCTCCACTCACAGTCGTATAGCCAAGTCGGTGAAGGAGCTAGAATTTTCTTTTTTCTTTTGACACAACACCCCTCCCAGTTGGCCAAAGCCTCCTCATTCACGAGGTTCCTAGATCACACACAACGAAGCACCACATTCAGTAGGATTCCTCTGAACGAGTGATCAGCTCGTCGCAGAGACCTCTACCTGACAACACACAGCACACGCAACAGACAGATATCCATGCCCCCGGTGGGATTCGAACCCACAATCTCAGCAGGCGAGCGGCCGTAGACCTACGCCTTAGACCGTGCGGCCACTGGGACCGGCTGAATGAGCTAGTTACTTGAATATTATATTATCTAAAATGCCAAATCTCTCCGAGTGTTGTACTTCCAATTCAGTGTCTTACTCAGTCAGTTCCTTGCTCGGCCAAAGAACTTCGCAATGTGAACCAGGTCTGAGCGGTGTCTGACAACGGATTATAAATTCAGCCGTCCAAAACGACATAAGTGGAAATGTACGAAAACTTCAGGCACATTATTAATTCAGCCTTATCTAAACTGCTCCGCCACTGTGCAGCGTAAATTCTGTAGACAAAAATGTCCAGTGTTAAGTGCATCAAACTGTATATTAATGATTTTGAGAGCCCGCTTGATGAGGTATTATTTCAACAAAATTTAGAGCACGGCACTAACAGTCATCAAATAACAGTATACTAAGCAACGTAATAAAAGTCACTACAAAGGATAAGGACCAAAAATACAAATTCAGTTTAAATAAACTTCATATGTAATGAACAAAATATTTTCTCTTAAGGTGGAACAACGCGTTGTGTCACACACACATTACATACTATATGTAATAATATAATGAGTTAAGAAAGATCGTAAACACAACTACTTTTCTGGAACATTAATTTCTATATACAAATATGGCTGCATGTTTCGGCTTGACGTCAAGCAATTTTCAGGTCACAGGTTATAGCGCTGAAATCTCATATACTATCCAGTATAAATGTGTATATTTGCTTAGTTTCCTCTATATATGAATGTTACTGTGGTCTGAAGTTGGATCAAGGTCAAGACAAAATATGTAGAAATTTTTTGTTACAAAAATCAAATTATTAAATCTTGTTGTGTTTGCGGTCATCCTCCGTCGCTCATAAACGAAGTGTTTGTTACATCCGACGAGTTTCTGCAAACAGAAGGAAAATATTTACAGAACTTTATTTAAATGTGATGAGTAAAACAGCAGTTTTTACAACGAGATATTGAACCTAAATGCGTTTACTCCATCGCGTGGTAAAACGCAAAAACGGCAAACGCTGCGCTGCCTACCTCCACGTGAAACGGACCGAGTGACGAGTGATCCGAGTTGTCAGAAGAAATATGACCCTGTATATAAGCTTAGACGTGTAGCCTGCTATGCTGTTAAACGTGACCCTCACATGCATAAACACTTCAGGGACTAGATATTGGAACCCACTTATTACGGGCGAATGGCTTTTTTTTTTTAAATTAGTGGTAACAATGTCCACTTTTCTGTGTGACTGTGGTTACTAGTTCAGAAACTTCACGGCACGGACGTTACACAAATGCATCCATGCATCACATCAGATACGTGTTATGAACTGGCGACAGTATCAGCTTACGAGGCAGGAGAGACTGAAGTGTGGTTGAATGACTGAGAAACCTACAGAAACAGCAATATACGTAATCACTGCTCATTTTAGTCCGATTTTAATAAAATTGAGATTTCTCGACAGAATTTCATAAAAATCCCCGATTTCAAATTTCACGGAAATCCGTCCAGTGGGGGGGGGGCGCTGATAAGTACATGTGTACCGACATTAGACTGTCTACTAGCGAAGTCATCCTGACCTCGCTAGCAGACAGTCAACATAACCAGTATGATAAATACAAATTGCTATGCATACAGTGATGAGACTCCTGACGATGGACAGTAAATCTGTCCGAAACATGTAGAGTTCTCTACCACAATAAAGTGGAGAAACAGTGCATCTCTCTGGATTTTATTATAAGCATCCGGACACGTATTTTTGACACATCACAAAATGTATCAGTACTCCCTGAAGATGACCCCTTAAGGGCTGAAACATGTAGGAGAGTAATAGTAGGATTAAAGTGGTTTTAACATATATAGTGCACTGGACGGAATTTTAGGTAAAATAAATTAACTGGGTTAGATCACCAAACTTAAGCACCAACAGCGCAAAATTCAAGACATAAAAAGATATTAAAAATCTTACATTTTTCTATTTATAATCTAGGTTTTATACAATTATTGATGTATAGTCTCTGAGGATGACCCATACAAAGGATCGAAACATGGCGGAGTCCTAGTGCTTTAATTGTATAGATTTATATTATGATATAGCGCATGTGTTGGTATTTCCTTGAATTTGAACAATGAGTGCACGGATGTGAATACCATAAAAATGATGTACTAACTGGCTCTTCCCGCAGCTACAAGAGCATGAGTAAAACGGCTGAATTACTGACCAGTCTATGGAATGGATGTGTATTTGTGAGTTGTTCAAAAAATATGTGTATACACTACTCTGTAAATTCCAAGTTATGCTGTTAAAATATACATGGAAACAGCAATGAACTAAGCTTCAGTTTCTGGGGGTAAAAAAGAAGAAAAAGCAGAAAGAAAATTTTGTACTTCCAAAAATTTCTGTCAAAACACAATTTGTATAGTTGAATAAAGAGAGAATAACTTGATGTCACTTGCTTTGTTATTTCATTATTTAATGCTCAACATGTTTCGGATGTTAATACATCCATGCTCAGGAGCTTGCGACTTATTTGTTGAGTTTTTTCATGGGTTGTATTGCTCTGGTTCGATGCCTGTTGGTGTGGTATCCGGAAGCAGGCTGAGGCACTGCTTCAGCCTGCTTCCGGATACCACACCACCCCAGCCAAACCACAACGTAACAGGAACAGACATCGAACCAGAGCAATACAACCCATGAAAAAACTCAACAAATAAGTCGCAAGCTCCTGAGGATGGATGTATGAACATCCGAAACATGTTGAGCATTAAATAATGAAATAATAAAGCAAGTGACATCAAGTTGGTCTCTCTTTATTCAACTATCAAGATGATGCAGGGTCCAACAAACATAAGATTCACAATTTGTACAATGTGTAACCAATTTATGAGCCACATAGGTTGATGGGATCTAAAATTTGTGTAAACATTGGGAAAATGTAATTTATGTCTTGGGTGATATATGGAAAAAAGAGCCAATTCAGACTGTCTATTTATTCCGTATTTGGTAGAATAAATGACAGACTGACTGACTCAGTCATTCACTCACTGACTAATTAATGACTGAGTGACTAACCAACGAAGTAACTAAATAACTGGCGGACTGACTATCTAACTACCTAAATAAGCCCATGTAGCAGAGAAATTCTTCAGAAGCCATTGCATTCTCAGTCAGTGAAGGAATCCCCTGGATCTTATGAAACCCAGGTTCGCTATCGCATTCACTAGAGTCAAAAGTCCGCCCATTTTATGAGCCACAAAAGGCATTCCACGTCCTCTCCTCCCATTACAAAAGACCCATTTTTGAGCGCGTTCGCAAAACTGCAAAAAGCAACGTTTAGATTCGTCATGCCTGTTTGTCTGTCTGTCAGCCTCTTCGTACGCATTGAACAACTCGGCTCCTCTGGACGGATTTTCATAAAATTTAATTGAGGTTTTTTCCCCCGAAAATCTGCCGGAAAATTGAAGTTTCATTAAAATCTGACAAGAAGAACGAGTACTGTACATGAATAACAAAGTATATTATTAATCATATGTCGCTGAATTCTTCTGAGAACGAGAAATGTTTCAGACAATCATTTTAGAGGATATCAAAGCATACCTCTTAAGTTCAGTAACATTTTTCCGAAAGTCGTGCCGGTTATTGGATAATATGGAAAAATATGGGGCATGCGCATTGCACGCTGGATACCTAAGGCTACAAATACACACTTAGGACGTGTAATATTTATTGCCTTTCCACAGCAACAATGATTGCACAAACGCGTCTCTATGTTACATTACACGTGCATAGCCTGTCTTGTTACAATATCCTCTATACAAAAGACGTATAATATTTCATACAAACACTAGACAATATATTTGTTATCGAACAGCATACTCAGCCCTAGAATAAGCATCTGGAGAAGTCTTTATTTCTGGGTTGTACCTCAACATCTGCCTCGAATCTAGAATTCGTATGCCCAGTTAATAATACCCGCATGCCTTACGAATGGTAATGAGTGCCGGCAGCTTGACGACCGATCATACTCCAATGCTGTCCACATGACGGAAATGGTTACCATAGTGCCCACCTATCAGATACCTGCTCTTAATGTCAGTAGGAAGCTGGAATTCTGTAGCTGACGTCAGCCAAATGGTGTTAATCCTCCCGCATCACCACGATAGATTGATATCTATTTAACGATCATGTACTAATAACAAGTTTGACGATTAAGGAATCTGGCGTCCTAAACAACATTCTAAGTAGGTAAAAGAATAATTATGAAATAGTTATAAAACAATTCATAGAGTGTTTAACCACCTTGTATAAACCAAGTGACTAATTATTAAACATAAACATAACCCAAATTTAGAAACATTTGAATGGCTAACTGGATAATAAACGGAAAAGAGACTGAGGTTATTTCGTAGACCATTTCACTAGGTTGTGCAGTACTATCCAAGAATCAGCTGAGGGATTGAATAATTGTTTAATTAACAAACCTGATGGATAATAATTCAATGAATTCCTAAACGACTGGCTAACCGAAAAATTAATTCCTTCGTATAGAAAGCGTTTCAAAGGCCAGATATTGACATTCAGTTTAAAAATTATCTTTAGCGCGAAAATATGTTTCATCACTGCCATAACAGAAGCGCAGTGCTGTATTCGTTCAGGCATTATCAAAGTGCAGTAAAGTGAACCTTGGTAGGGATCGACGTGTATCAACGTAATGTGCAATTTTTCATTGAATACATTGAAGAAAACTTCCACAGTATATTCGAAAAATATAGTAGAGTCATGGTGATTGCGAACAAAGAGTTGTGGACGAAAATAACATCTAACAATGACCAAGTAACTGAGAAATTAAAGGAATGAATAACGATGTCAAACGAAGTACGTACTAGTAGGCATAATATTATTATTATACAATATGTATGTCTCCTGTCACAGGCATTTCTTCCTGGTACTTCTCTTGAACCAACGGTGATCCCCACCACTCAGGCTTCAAGCTTCACACTGCAGTACTTTCCGTATTATGTGTGATGTTCCAAGTATAGCTGTCTTTTGTAGTGAATCTATCGAGTGTTTTCCTGGTATATTTTCCAAATTTTTCTTTAAACTTCTCGTTACTATTCCAGTG
>Ga0123354_10003031_pt1 | contig 22893 bp, 25 predicted proteins | sample TergutLab28metaG_2_FD_97872 | JGI IMG/M metagenome (GOLD analysis project Ga0123354, IMG submission 97872) | Labiotermes labralis P4 segment gut microbial communities from Petit-Saut dam, French Guiana - Lab288 P4 | ecosystem: Host-associated > Arthropoda: Insects > Digestive system > Gut ... | reverse complement strand
GACCCTCGTAGATTGCGGGACTTTAAATGCCACACATCTGTTTAAATTAATCTGTCCATGTTCTGCTAGTAGTACAATCATCTACACTCTCATATTAAAAAACACAGCATACGTACAACTGCATGTCCCCAAGAACTCCTCTTGCTGTTATGCACTCCAGTCTGTGCTGCAGAAATAACATAACACTGGCTTTCAATGGCCCTAGCTCGCAGAATTGTTTCCCAGTGTGCAGCACCAGTAACGTATGTGAAAGCTGATGGAAATGTTAAAATATCAGCACCCATTTGTGCTAATGTTAAACTTAGTTCTGGAAAACGTACGTCATAGCACTGATGTGTAGTTAAGACACATATGGTATGAAGTATATGTACACAAGAATGAATATAATTGGACTTATAAACTAAAGCAGGGGTGTGAAGCACGTGGCCTGTGGGATGTATAAGGGCCATGTGGTTCTCTCACAAACCCTCTGGTAACTAATGTCAAGTACACCCATCATCAAGAGTGATGTTGAAAATGCAGAGTTACGGATATAGCCATCACCCTATTACGGCCTTTATTATGCATCCCCACTATAAATTTCAATCTGCTACACATCACATTAGGCATTCAATTCTGGAACCAATAGGCTAATCTTATTACAATCACAGAATGTGGCCCTGGTCAACACCAGAGAATTCTTAGTTTCACAGCATTTCTGGCACAGGCATGAAGATTCAAATTTGTTTACTATCCCTACATGGCAATGTAAAATAACATCACCAGAACGATATGACAATTTGCAATATTTTTAAATCTTATAACTGTCACATATTTTGACCTTGTTATTAAAAGCATGGCATATTTTTTTTAAAATGTGCTGAATTTTAGTGAAAATCCTTATCCTCTTTATTGCTTAAAATGATGCAAGGAATGCTTTAAATTTCAAAGGCATATATTCAGCCCATGTACTGTTTGAGTGCAAAAACCAAGTAAATGACAGATACATTGATACATAGTGGTACAGTAGCAATTTACAACACATAACAGGCTCTAAAAATAATAAATACACAGAAAGCAATAACACAAGGTCACAATGTGGACAAACAATGCACAGTAATTCTTCTTGTACAGTGTGGGGCAAAATAACCTCCCTAAATTTTAAGGTGAATAACAAAAAAACTATTCAAGATACAACAATTTTATTTTTGGATTCTGAAACTACAACATGGGAAGTTTTAAATCACACAGTCTTAAAAAGAATATCTTGCAAGTGGTGACCATTGTTTGTGTGGTGTTTGCGTGCAGAGCGGCTGGGAGACTGCAAAACAGACTGTCTGACAGCCTCGATGTTCTCTGGTGTTCGAGAGGTCCGTGGTTGTCCTCATCTTTTTTCAGACATACTTCCCATTTCCCTGAAGTTCTCAACCCACAACAGAATGGATTTTCGGTCCGGTACTTGGTCCCGAGGGGGGATTTGGTAGCGAGTACGGAACGCACGCTGCACCACTACAATAGAGTGACTTTGCAAAAAGTAGGTTTCGACAGCAAATGTGCGCTGCTTGTTGGACCACACCATCTTTACAACTGCGGAGTGTTGTAACGTGAACTTCCCAACTACCTGCACCTTTCGAGCCCAACCCCACCCTTCTATGGCCTCCCCTCCCTTAACAATGCCCTACTGAAAGTACGGAGGGTATTTCGCCCCACCCTGTACCTTGTTTCACTAATACATGTAACAGAATACAGCTTGCCTAGGTACTGCAAGCACATAAAAAAAGGATACAATTGACAGTCCCACATTTCCAACAGGTGTTCTAACAGGTGGAAGAATCATCTGACCAGGCAGAACATAATCAGATTCCATCAATCTGATTCCTTTTTCTGGAATATTCAAATCAAAAAGGTGTGCTTTCCGGTACACAGCAGCTATGTGACCCTTATCATCAATTAGAACGTGGGAGTTATGTAGTGTCTCGCTGCTTAGCTAAATAAGGTACAAAGGTAAATACATCTCTCATTTAACCAGATTCACTAGACATCAATTTTTGGTTTGGCAAGAATGCATAATGCAGGCTTCAACCTGTGGTAAATACATACGAAGTCCTGTTAATTTGGACTGGATGAGTTTGCAGTTGCTGACAAGCTTTCTGGGCCCATTTTCTTAGACCATAAATTCACACTAACAAGTAAAACACATTCTGACATCATTGTAACAGAACATACGCCTCTTTTCAGCAAGATAATGCAACAGGACATACCATACACCATTACCAGCACCTTCTTTAAAAATCGCAATTAAAAACCTAATATTATTTGCAAACATTAAATGAAAAAGTGTGGACCCCACTCACTGCAAATTGGAATAGTGGAAATTGTTGTCACGCGAAATAGTTTGATTATAGGATAATATACGGGGCTGTGTAAATGTACTTGGTGGACAAAAGCTGCAGACTCAAACTCTTTAACACTGCAATATGTAAAACATTTCCAGTTTGGTTGAAAACACCAAATACACGAAACATCAGAATTAAATAAAGGATCTACAACATCTGAATAGCAACCACAAAAAAAAAAAAAAGTCAAAGAGCAAAGACTGCAAATACTTTATCTTTTCTCTAACTGATGCCATTCAGTTTCCATAACACTCTTAGAGACAACTGTGAAAGTTTACAGACATCAGAGATAAAATTTTTGAAATCACTGTAAAGTAGACATTAAAAACAAAGAAACTGGAAAATAACTAATAATATAAAATTATGACATTATTGCAAATTACAGAATTGGACACAACATTCATTTAGAATGAATGATAAAGCACTCCGAAGTTAGTGTATGAATACATTCCAGCTGACAGAAGAAATATTGGATGATTACAGAAAAGATGGAGGGACAAACACCCATGAAGATGGAACAAGCCTGGATCGCTTATACGCCAACTGATGATGATAAGACTAACTTTGGTCTTGAAAGGTATTTACGGAAGGCAGTATTGACCAAAATAATCTTGGCTGCTGTTTCTCTCCTCCTTGTCCCACTTCCTCATCCTCCAAGGCTCAAATTATTAGTTTGAAACAGTTACTATGAAGATAAGGAATGATGGTGTTGACAGTAATTGTATGATTAGTTTCAATGCTGCAATTTCTGTGAATTCACCTGCCAGTATTAACTGTGGGCAATATTTTTCACAACACAATTCTGCTTCAAGATCGTGATTATGTTACACTTCTAAAACACAAATGTGTCTCACAACAGAGACCAGTTTTTGCTGCACTACAATTTACCTGCTCATGTATCCCTCCAATGGACAACCAAATCTCATTTTCCTTTGCAAGGGTGCAAAATGCTCTAATTACATCTCCATTTAAAGGTTCTGCCATTGATAATGTTTCTGTTTTGGAATCACCAATATAGTCACATGCTTCTGGCAAAAACACCATCTGCAATACAAATATAAAAACAAACAATCAGTATTTTGAAGGTCTTCATCTGGCAGAATATGTGCGCTGTGTACTGGAATCATATTTCATGTCACAAAATGAAAAATGTGTGTTGTTTCTGCTACAACCCAACCACTGTGTTCTTGTTCTTGTGAGACCTCATGATACAGAAAATTGTGTAATAAAAATACCAGGTCATATGGAAGAAATATCTTCATACTGGTCACTGTAATCACAAAAACAGCCAACAAGAGGACGCAAGAGTTCACATTACACAGTGTTAACCTCTTCAGCAATTGTGTTCTAGCCAATTTGTGTTAACGAAACAAGTGTAGTAGCAGGTGTGACTGTATTTGCTATGTGGGGACACCCACAATGCAGCTCTCCTTCCTCTGTCCAAACACCAATCAACACACCGGCCTAGTCAACAGCAGCTTAACCCACACAGCAAACCACTCTCTCACTCCCTCCTTCTCTGTCTACTTCCATGAACAGAGAAAACGGCCCCTGACAAACGGAACTACCTTCTGGAAACCACATCCATCAGCTCTGCCAACCAGCCAATGGCAGAGCAGGCTGTCCAGCAGTGACCTGTATAAAAGAAGCCATCTGACCAGCGAAAAGCAGTTCATTCAGAAAGGAGTAACCGGCAACACACATCAAGAAAGGACTCATCAAGACAGAAGATACGACTCCCGACTGCCCGGCCACGTAGCCTCGTGGACCGGGCACACCACCGCTCGCCGGGCATCCTGCAACAGCACTCAACACTAGTCACAGTCCCCTCAACTCCACCGCGGACCTCCGGCCAACCAACCGCGTAGTCAGTGGTTCATCGCCTGCGGCCTACCAGAGGCCTCGTCGTGACAAGGCAACGCAGCTCTACACCACGGTCAACACCACTGAACAGCAGACGGTAAAATAACGGCAAGTAAGGTACGACCTCACTTGTCAGACTGTACGACAACTCTTGATATTAATAAATATTTATATATATGTGTGTGGTACTATAGTTGTCAATCCAACACAACCCTACAGTACCTCCATAGCTATTTTGAATACGAATATTGCATAATCTGATAATTTCATCAATAATGATATTTTTGTTTCATAAGTGACCAAATGGAATACTAAATAAAAAGTGGTCAAGATGGTGGTAAACATAAAAGGTAGATCCAAAACCTTTTCTGGATCACTTAAATTATAATATTTATACGTAGGCAATCCACAGAGAAACCAAACTTGTGAAATAGCGAGCCAGCAAGTGCATGTAGCAAGCTTGCGATGGTGGCGTTGTGTAGCGGGGACTTTAAGCTTCATTCTGACACTAGCAGCATCATGCCATGTCAATTAGTTATCAAGTTACAAGCGCTTGAACGAGTGTGTGTTTAGTACTCTAGGCAATTTTTTGCAAGTTGATAAATGAACTATCTTGAGAAGCAACACGTTTGCGTCAAATTCTGTTTCAAATAGGGAAAAACTTTTACGGAGACTTTTCATATGTTAAAACAGGCTTATGGAGAGGACTGTTTGAGCCGTACGCAATGTCACGAGTGGTACCAGCATTTCAAATTGGGCAGAAAGTCCATCGAAGACGACCCCAAATCTGGACGGCCTTCCATGTCAATGGACAAAGATCACGTTTAGAAAGTGCTTGCTGTGACTCGTCAAAATTGTCGCCTAACTGTCCGTGAAGTTGCTGAAGAAGTAGGAAACTGTAAAAGTTCATGCCACCTCATTTTGACTGAAAAACGGAAGATGCGTCGTGTTGTCGCAAAATTTGTGCCGCGTCTGCTGACGCGTCACTCCTTATCCATGAATTTTTGACGAAGCATGAGATGACTGTTGTCTCTTAGCTGCCCTGCTCTCCAGATGGCCCCTGTGGACCTTCTCTTGCTCCTGAAGTGGAAATCCTCACTAAACTTCGCCAATTTCAGACGGTAGAGGAGACAGAAGAAAATTCGATATGGGACCTTGGCGCCATCCCGCAAAACACGTTACAGGATGCGTTCCTGAAATGGGAAAAACGTTGGGGGCGTTGCATTAAGAGTGGAGGGGAGTACTTTGAAGGTGAAAAGTTAGATTAAGTTGTAAGTAAAGGTATAAATAAAAAAAAGTTCAGTTTCTTTATGGACTGACCTCGTGCACAGATGGAATCCCCCTTCAATTACAGAAATACTGGAACAATTCGTCACCAGCTGCACAGATCTGCACTTAATACAATGCTCCCCATAAACCATACCTTGGTTGTAAAGGGATGAAAATGGCTACCATATAAAATGCTTGCACACAAGGCACCTCAAATGGGGCCATGAAAGTACACGGACATCATTTTATCCTACAATCTGAATCACACTTCCCTTAGACCATTCTGCATGACAGCAGGCAGTGCAGTGCGTACTGCTACTCCAGTTTACCATACATTAGGGCCCATACATTTTAGTTTAGTGTACTGACCTAGGAGGGATGAGGTAACAGGGGAATGGAGGAGATAGCATAATGAGGAGCTAAATGATCTGTACTCCTCACCCAATATTGTGTGGGTGATAAAATCAAAAAGAATGAGATGGGTTGAGCATGTGGCACGTATGGGTGAAGACAGGGCAGTGTATAGGGTCTTGGTGGGGAAACCGGTGGGAAAAAGACCACTGGTGAGACCTACGCATAGATGGGTGGATAGTATTAGGATGGATCTCCAGGAGGTGGGATGTGGGTATATGGACTGGATTGGGCTGGCCCAGGATAGAGACAGGTGGTGGACGCTTGTGAGTGCGGTAATGAACCTTCGGGTTCCGTGATATGTGGGAATTTCTTGACTAGCTGCAAACCAGTTAGCTTCTCAAGAAGGACTCTGCACCATGGAGTGAGTAAGTGAGTGAGTGAGTAAGTAAGTAAGTAAGTAAATAAGTAAGTAAGTAATGCAGTTAATATCAGGCTTTCACACACCACACTAAAGAATGTGTTGGCAACAGCTGTCAGATAAAATAATGTCCCTATATTATGACTTGTAAAAGTTGTCCCAGTGGGTACTTAAACACTACAAAGGCATGGTGGACTGAACGAACAGTTCCATACATTCTGCTGCTGCCACCGCCGCCGCCGCCACCACCACCACCACAACTTTTACTACTACTACTACTACTACTACCACTACTGCTGCACCACCATTATTACTGCTGTTGCCACCATGTATAATACTACTACTACTACTACTACCACCACCACCACCACTACTGTTGCTGCTGCTGCTGCTAGAATGACAGAATGATATCCAGCAGAGAAACCTACTTGCAGTTTGGGTTCCAAAATAGAGAGAGATGATGGAGAGGGCAAGGGACAGGACATTTGTTCTGTATGCTCATAAAATGTATGCTTTGGAAGTATTTGATTTTGTATGAAGTATGAGTGCTGATTTGACACATGACCCACTAAATGACATTTCAGTGTCTTTCTCCAAGATCAGGATGGCTCTTATTTATTGAATTTATTGTATTGCCATTCCTATATGAGTGTGGAACTTTGTCTCTCATACCGACAGAACAAAAAGACTGACAGGATTGAGAACAGAATAGTAACAAAAATATTTAGACCTAAGAGAAGGTAAAAGGAAGCTTCAAAGAAATGCATAAAAATAATAATAATAATAATGAGATTTGTGGTTTGTATTCCTTGCTAAATATTATTTGGTTTAGCACAGCAATAAGCATGACATGGGTGGATATATGGCATGTACAGTACAGGAGAGAAGAGAAACACATATAGAAGTTTTGTGAGAAAACATTAAAGAGAGAGCCCGCTTCAGTGACACAGTTACTGCTGGGAGGATAATAGATTAATCTTAAAAAAATAGGATTGCAGGTTGTGGACTGGTTTAATCTAGGTCACAATAGAGACAAATGGAGGGCTACTGTAAATACAGTAATGAATCTTATGGTAACACAAAATGCAGAAATTTCTTGACTTTGAAACTAATTTAGCTTCTCAAGAAGGAATCTGCAATATGGCATTAGTTAACTACATGATATTACAGAAAATCTTAATGAAATATACAAATAAAACATCATCCACCAGTGGTCAAGATACAATCTAAATGCAGGTGTACATAAACAAAATGATCTACATCTCCCTTAACATGCAAAGCAGAAAGTGGTCAAAGACCACTCACATTAACGATTAGAACATACCAAACAATCCCTTTCTTTTGCAGATTTAATCAATTCTAAACAAATCCTCATGTTGTCCTCTTTACTGTTTGTTGCTGTCATCTGACAAACAGCAACAATTTTCTTCCTGACAGATGAAGATGCCATTATTTTGCTTGATCTGACAATCCACTCAAAAGGCTTCTTCTTTGGAAATGAAAGCAGACAGTCTATTCCAAATGTCTTGTGTTTCAAGAAACAAATCCTGTTTAAGATCTGTAAGTATATACAAAAAGAAAAGCAACAAATAATTCTTTATTTGTGGTTTATTTTTGCCTTCCCTAAAGCACCCATCTGCCAGTCCTAGTGATTACATGGTCTAAGGCAAAGTTCTGCGATCGCTCACCTGCTGAGATTGTGGGTTGAAATCCCACCAGTGGTATGGATATCTGTCATGAGTGTTGTGTGTTGACAGGCAGGGGTCTCTACAATGAGCTAATCACTCATCCAGCCGAGTCCTACCGACTGTGGTGCATCATTGAGTGTGATTTAGAAACCTCAGGAATGAGGGGGCCCTGGCCCACTGGGGGCTGTTGCGCCAAATTAAAAAAAAAACCACCCATCTGGCAACAGTGCCCACATATTCAATGGGTACTAGGGGCTCCTTTCAACAGAGTGAAACAGATGGGGTGTGGGGATGTCCGCTCACCTCCATCTAATGCCGAGGTTAAGAATGAGTGGAATGTTATTGAACATACTGTCAACTGTTAAATAATATACAGTACCAACAACAGATGACACTGAGTGTGGATTATTGGTGGAATGTTACTGACATGGGAGAACTGAAGATAAACTTGTCCCACTGCCACTTTGAATGGCACATAGGACTGAAATCAGGCCTCAATGATGACAGGTAAATGACCAACTGCCTGAACCATGATGGGGCTGCGAGAATGCGTGAAGCTGTATCTATTCTCTCCCATGCAGCATCACAGTGTGGCACTCAAGTATGGTCAGGGACAGCTTTACCTTCCATTTCCAGTTAAGTATTTTCATGTCAACAAGCATCAGATTCTTGTTTATGGAACTATGGACACCAGCTGGACTGAAGTCTTTAAAGTGTCACACTGACAAACATGAACATGGTAAGATAATAAATAAATGCACACAGTATTTCCAACTGGTTCACTTACAGGTAACAGGTTCAACTACTATCCTTACATAATCTGCCCCGTATTTCTATTTCGCCAAATTGGTTATTCTTTACAAAAACATGTCACACTACTGTGATAACGTATTTTCAATAAATTATACACCACGCGGACAGAATTTAACATAACCTCAACGTCTCGTGAAATGCGTTTTCCACATTTAAAAAACAAGCAAGTAGTTACGACCTACGACCAAGTGCGAACTGATAATACACACTACCATCGCACTGATATGCGCTACGTTATGCGACATTCAACATCAAAACCAACAAGACAAGCGATGCACTTCAGTCACACAACTGCGGCAAAACGGTAATACATGTCACAGGTAAAGAGGATTATTTTAAAGACATCATGTTTTAACATGCGACTCTTTCGTACATATGCTGTAACATACGCCAGCCTACTTTACACTGAAACACTAAACGCATTAATACCATGGATCTAAAGGCCGCCACACACACACTCCGTCTTGATCTACGTCTTGCCTGTGCAGTTTCAAAACGGAAGGCAAGATGGAACACGACAATAGCCAGAGGCGTTCCTTCTTACTGCCCATTTTTCTCTCAGTTGTGGCTTAGCCGTGCTTGAATATGTTATCTGATGAACTTCTGATTTGTACTGCGGTAACATTAGCTTTAAAGTAAAAAAGTGGGGGAAAAAGCAAACTTAGGTCGAAATGTGCGAAGGACTGACTTCTGAAAGGAAATAATCTCTCGCACATAAATCTCCTGAAAGAACCGAAGTTAGAACCCGGTGACTGGTACAATTATTTACGTCGGAAGCGCATTTAGAACTTCTTGAGAACGTAACACCGCGCATAAGAAAACGCGACAGTGTAATGAGGCGTGCTATCACACCACATGAACGACTCCTCGTGACCCTCCGATTCTTAGCGACAGGAAGAAGCTACGAAGACCTGAAATTCTCTGTTTCAATCTCAACTGAAGCTCTCGGAGTAATTATACCTGAAACATGTGCAGTAATTTATGAGGTGCTGAAGAAAGACTATCTCAAAGTAAGTTAAATTTCTTAACAGTGGCGTATAAATAATTAAAACAGCATACAACTACGTCAGATGCTTAAAAAAACAGAAACACAATTTTAGTTTATTTAATTTCAGTTTCCTACAACGGACGGTGAATGGATACACGTAGGAAATGAATTTCAACGAAAATGGGATTTCCATAATTGTTTGGGCTCCGTTGACGGAAAGCACGTGAAAATCACTCCACCAAGAGGAAGCGGGTCATTCTGCTGGAATTATAAGGGTTGCAGCAGTTTGGTGTTGATATCTATCGCGAATGCAAATTACGAATTATTGTACTGTGATTTTGGAACGAATGGTCGTGTCTCGGATGGAGCAGTTATTGAGAATGTTAAATTTTACGATAAACTATTGCATGAAGAACTTAATCTCCCATTACCAAGAAAACCTGACAACAGTACAAGTGATCTTCCATATGTGTTTGTAGGGGATGAGGCTGTGGGGACACCCACATCGCAGATCTCCTTCCTCTGTCCAGTTCTCAGCCACACAGCATAGGAACGCGCGCGCGCGCGTACACACACACACACACACACACACTCTCTCTCTCTCTCCTATCCCTCTCTGTAACACCAATCTCGGCGCCCAGCTCCAAACCAAGCGCAGCATCCCATCACGGCCAAGCCAGCCAAGCCATAGAGTTAACAGGGACACGGAGACTTGCGCTTCGCGCAAGTCGACGTCCCCCTGTCTGTTAACCATTCCTGCGTTTGACCGCATTGCTAGAGTCAGTAACAGACACCTAAACTCTAACAAAGGAATACGCTTGCGTTAGCGATTTTGAAGTCAGGCTGAGGGCCTTGACTGATTACGCCAAAGACTAGGGCCTAGGTTACCCTGGACTAAGTATGAGAGGGATAAACTGGTTGGTTGGCTGTTTGGGTTCCGAGCCCAGACTGGCTCTGTCGTATACTGGAGTTACGCGACGTTTGTCAGGCGCCTAAATGAAGCCGCCGCGCTTGGGGAAGTGGAGTGCGGGTCGTGCCCCGACTTTGCATCGAATAGCCTGGCATAATGCCTTACAACTGAGGAAAATCACGCAAAACCTCAGTCAGGGTAGATTCCTATCACGGCATGCCAAGCCAAGAGTATTCATTCTACTAATCACGTCTACCAAATCTGCCAACTAACCAATGGCAGGGCAGGTTGAACAGCGAGAAATCTGTATAAAAGATGCCACATTTCCAGCCTGAGATCATTTGCGTGATTATGCCGACGAGAACTCCTACCTGATCTTTAGACCGAACTCCCCAACCACCAACCCATACAACTCCTCCGCTACTCACGATGTCTTGAACATCGTGATGACCAAGAAACTCTCATTCCCGGTGTATCTGACTTCGTGCTCTGCACTAAGCTTGGACCACCTCCCGGTTCTCACTGACACTGCGTGTCGCTCACCATCTCACCACCCACCGGATCGCCATAACCTCAGGCGCACTGATTGGGCCAACTTCCAGACTCACTTGGAAGATGTAATTCAGTTCGATCCGGAATTGCACAACGAGATGGTAATCGACACCTGCGTTGAGCACTTCTCCGGCGCCGTTCTGAAGGCTCTGGTAGCGTCTACTCCCAAGCGTCGCCCGCGTGACGACCCAGGATCTCCGATTACGGCTGGCATTCAGGATGAGATACGCCTGAAAACCCGGCTGCGGAGGCAGTGGCAGATCACCAGGGACTCGTTCTGGGAGCTGATGTCAACCGCCTGCAGAGGTCGGTGACCCGCCGGCTCAACGAGTGGAGAAACCACCAGTGGAGAGCGACACTCGAAACCCTCGATACCGAAGACCAATCGCTGTGGAGGATAACCAAGCGGGTGATGAAGAATTTACTTCTTGACCCCTACCAGCGAAAACCAAGTTAACGAACCCTGAGAAGGTTCACGAAGCCAACAAGTCAGCAAGGCTCCGGGGCCGAACGGTATCCCGAACAGGGCCTTGAAGCATCTTCCCAAGCGAGCGGTTTCGCTACTGGCCCAGATCTTCAATGCGGTTCTCCACACCCGCCACTTCCCCCAAGTGTGGAAGCACGCTCGAGTGATATCTATCTTTAAACCGGGGAAGGATTCAGCACTGCCCTCTTCCTATCGGCCTATTAGTCTCTTGGACACGATTGGTAAATTATTTGAAAAGATCCTACTAGCTAGGACCTTACATGTAGTAAGCGAACGCGGACTGATGCGAGACGTGCAGTTTAGTTCCAGGCATAGCACGTAATTGTAGCTGGCCCGCCTCGTTGAAAGAATAACCAGGAATTTCGGCGAAAAGAGACTCACCGGCGCAGTCTTCCTCGACGTGGCCAAAGCCTTCGATACCGTCTGGATCGATGGCCTCCTCTACAAGCTAACGCTACTAAACATCCCGTCTTACAGAGTTCATACACTCTCATCCTACCTCTGGGGTCGGACGTTCGAAGCGTCCTTCCAGACGGTCACGTCATCTCGTCGGGGCATGCGGGCTGGGGTAGCTCAGGGTGGATTGATCTCCTCTGTTCTCTTCAGTCTGTATGTCAACGACATGCCCTCACCCTCGCACCACGTCGAGTTTGCCCTCTACGCGGACGATTGGCCATCATACCCACGACCTTCAAGCCGACGCGGCTCGTGAGCTACCTGGAGTCGTACCTTAACGACCTTCAACGGTGGTTGAGTGAATGAAGAATCACCATTAATGTATCTAAGAGCACCCCGATAATCTTCGCGCGTGCCGGACAGCGCTTCATCCAGCCCCGACCAGTAACACCTTTCGGGGAACCAATGCAATGGGGCGACATAACTCGTTATCTGGGGGTGACCCTAGAGGCACGACTCACCTGGTCGCCTCACATCTATCAGGTCAGGAAGAGGGCTGCTCAGAGTATGGGTATGCTGGAAGAGTGATCTCTCTGTCAGGAATGGAGTCCTGGTATATAAGCAGCTCATCCGCCCCATGATAGACAGTCAACCAACCAAAGTTTATCCCTACTATACTTAGTCCAGGGCAACGCAATCTAGGCCCTAGTCTTTGGCATGATCAGTCAAGACCCTCAGCCTGACATCAAAATCGTTAGCGTAAGCATATTCCCCAGTTAGAGTTTAGGTATCTGTTGCAGAGCGCAGCGATGCGGTCAAACGCAGGAATGGCTAACAGGCAGGGGGACGTCAACGTTCGCTACGCGCAAGTCCCCGCTCCCAGTTAACACTTTGGTTTGGCTTGGCTTGGCCCTGAAATGGGCCGTAGGCTAGTGGAGATAGACAGGGATGGAGGAAGCGAGAGAGTGCCTTGCTGTGGTGGTTAAGTTACTGTTGTCTAGGTCGGTATGTGGATTGGTGTGCAGGCAGAGGAAGGATAGCTGTGAGGTGAAACGGAGGACTGAACAGGGGAAAGAGATGTGATGACATGTGGGTGTTCCCACACACCTCATAGATTTGATTTTGGAGCCTCTTCATGTGTTAATAAGGAAGTAAATGCTTTCAATAGGAAAGTGAATAAAATAATAAGACCCTACGATCATACTAGTCATTTAAATTTACATATGCAAAGAGAGCATTTCACTAAACATGGAATTTATACAAATGGAAGTGGTACGGATTGGATCTCAGGTTTTCTAACATCAAGAATCATGGAACTCTTTACTACTCATATACTTGTGGACTCCCATTCCCTGGAAGGCTGAAACCAAAGAGGAAGAGTAGAAACAGTTGAGGCCAGTTGTAGAAGAGTTTAAATTCATCAGTCTGGAATTACAAATACCCGATGAACAAGGGAAACATTCAAACAGTGTGAAACGAGATGGTGTGGAAGTGCAGAATGTTGATTTTAACTCTGTGGATAATGCAGAGCATAGTATCTTAGGTAAAAATGAGTAGTAAGAGTGATAAATTGTGTAAGGATAGTGATAATTCCACTAAACCACTGCCGATAACTTAAGATCATAAGCAAACTAATAAACACAAAAGAACTACAAAAATTCCCAAGACAAGATCTGATGATTTTTTAATGGACTTAACGTACCATCCAGAAGAGTCAATGTGTATACCTAAGAATTCACTTGTTATAGTACATCAGAATATTAGAGGGATTATCAGTGAAATTAAAGTACAAGAATTTTTTAGTAATGATAAAATTTATCCTCCTATACTATGTTTCTTTGAGCATCATATGTCAAGGGATGATGTACACTTTATGGTTATAGGGTCTAGTTACTCATGAAGTACTTTCCAAAAGGGTAGTGTTTGTATGTATATTTGTAATGATGTATCATTTATCTTGATTTTTCTAAATATTGCAAAGAAACAATTTTGGAAATATGTGCAGCACAAATTGCAACTATAGATAAATGAATGATTGTAATATGTGTGTACAGATAACCCTCAGGTGATTTTAACCACATTTTTAGACTGCTAGATATGACCCTTCTGTCTCTGAACCATCCATGGAGATACTCTTCTGTGGAGACTTTAATGTTGACTATTAAGTTGTAATCATAAACAATACTTATCATTATTATTAGGTGCTTACATTATGATGCACACAGTGCATTTCCCACAAGATTTCATATTGGTCATTCTTCAGCAACAGACATTACTTTTGTGGACAAGTCTAGAATGCAGTTGTATGAGACATTTCCTTTGTCAAATACATTGTCAGACCATGAGGCTCAATGCATAACACTGAACAGATTTTTACCAGAAACCAAAGTTAAGAATGGTAAACATAAAAATAAATGTAAAGTAACATTAATCGTGAGTGAAACTGTAAGTTATTTTCAGGAACAAATGTGGCAAGAATCCTGGGAAAATGTTCTTTTCTACTAAAGATGTAAATAGCAGTTTAAAAAAATTTTTAACTACATTTTTAATTATATTTGAAGGTAGTTTTCCTTATATATATTTGAGTAATGATGGAGATAAAGGTTGGATTACCCAGGACATCAAGAAATCTTGTCAACAAAAAAGAAGTTTGTACTTCATTAGTAAAAATAGTGGTAACTTAATACTACAATTATATTATAAAAGCTACTGTTCCGTTTTAAAGACTGATTAGAGAAGCAAAAAAAAAAGTATATTTTAAACACCCAACTGAAACATCAGAAAATAAGACAAAAAATTGTGGAATATTATTAAGGTAACAAAAAAAGCTGAGAAATCCAATCACTTACCATACTCATTTAAAATGAATAATAATGAAGTATCAATAGTAAAGTCAGCAGAGGCTTTTAATAATTATTTTTTGAACATGGCGGATGATTTACAAATACAAATTGGTAACATTTCACCTATTTCACTTCTAGAGCACTTATAAAAATGACTTCTCACAGATTAATAGAATTCCTCTAACAGTAGGAGAGATACAAAGTATAATATGTTCCCTGAAAACAAAAGATTCAAGTGGGTATGATGGAGTTTCAACAAAAACACTAAAGATGTGTAATTCATTCTTTCTTATACTTGTAATAAATCTATTCAGACTGGTGTTTTCCTGACTGTTTTAAATATGCAAGTGTAAAGCCTCTGTTTAAAAATGGGGATAGGTCCAGTATATAAAATTACAGACCTATTTCTCTATTACCGTTTTTTTAAATTATTAGAAAAGACTATGTACAGTACATTCAATCAGCATCTAAGTTTAAATAATATATTAGCTATGGAACAGTATAGATTTGGGAAGGATTGATCAACAGAACATGCAGCTCATACACTTGTTAATGGAACACTTCAAGCTTGGAATAATAAATTACAAGTTGTTAAAATTTTTTGTGACCTCTCTAAGGCTTTCAACTGTGTAAATCATGATATATTAATAGAAAAGTTAAAATATTATGGGGTTAATGAAACAGGTATTGATTGCATTAAGTTCTGTTTACACAACAGAAGACAAAAAAGTTGACATCAATGTTAATAATGTTCAAAATTACTCCTCTACATGAGAAATAGTTAAGTTAGCAGTTCAACAGGGATCGGTTTTGGGGCCTCTGCTTTTTATTATTCATATAAATGATTTGCCAAGGCACATCGACCATTTTACCAATGTTGTATTATTTGCAGATTATTTTAATTACAGAAAAACATTATGAAAATATCAATTGAAATATTAGGCTCACTTGATATTATACTAGATGGTTTAAGGCAAATCAATTAGTTCTTAACTTAATGAAAACAAATATAATTAAATTTTCTCCTTTGCTTTTTTTTCATTTGCAGTTGATAACTGAACATTGTAATACCACTATAAGTGAGGTCCCTGATACAAAGTTTTTAGCCATGCAAACTGATAATCATTTAAATTGAAACTGACATATAGATCGGATTTTTCCAAAATTGAGTACTGCTCGTTTTGTAATTGGACATTTTATGAACTAAATCTGAAAACCTTATGAATGGCATACTTTTCTTATATTCATTCAATCATCAGATATGGAATCATATTTTAAGGCAATGCAACTAATAGTTGCAAGGTGTTCAAATTGCAAAAAAGGGTAATAAGAATTATATCTGGAGCAGAACCAAGAGCATCTTGTGGAGGTTTGTTCAGGAAACTTGAAATCTTACCTATTGCAAGTCAATATATACAGTCTCTAATGTGATTTATTATAGATAATAACTGTCAGACAGGTTTAGAAATATATGGACTGCATACAAGAAGTAAAAATCAACTTTTCATTCCAACTGCAAACTTCACAAGTGTTCAAAAAGGAATTACCTGTTCTGGTATTAAAAGATAAAAAAGTTTGCCCAGTAATATTTTAAACCTTACGAATAATAGGAAACTATTTAAAAATGAGTTATACAGGTATCTTTTAAATAACTCGTTTTACTCTGTCAAAGAATTTTTGGAGTTCAGCAGAGATAATTAATTTGATAAATTATTTCTGTTGTAATTTGTATTGTCGCTTATTTGTATTGTACGTATTATTGTTTGTTTTGTTGGTGTGTTGTGTGTTTTTTCTGACAAGTTTCATGTCTGACTGTTATATGAAAGAATTTGTGGACCTAGGAAATGATATGTATGTATGTATGCATGCATGTAGGTATGTATGTATGTATGTGTGTAGGTATGCAGAGCATGCAAAATTATGAAAATGTATTTGGAATCCAATTGTCTTTTCAAGTACAGCAACACCTAGTGTTCCTAGTCATAAAAAATTGAACTGAACATGACAGCCACAATACATCTTCACAGGTTTTTAAGAAGCACTCATTTGTTAGCACCTGATCATCAGGCAGAATGGAACACATTGAAGAAAGTAGAGGAACATGAACAAGAGAAATAGGACAATGTTACTTCCCATTAGATCATGCTACACAAGTCTGTATCAAATGCAGAGGAAGTCAGAGAGGTTGTGGCACAATACTGCAAGTGCATGGGACACATTTCATGGCTAGGCAAGCATTAACAAATTCATACTGAACATATAATGTTGCTTCAAGCAAATGTAGGAAAACTGAATACTTTCATAAATTTGTCTCTAGCTGCAAAATCCAATTTATATATTTACTTTCCTGGTAACAAATGAAAATTAAGTTCATAGAAGTGTAGAAAAATATATTAACATAAGGCATAAATAAAGTTATTAAAATTTACAGTATTTGAATCTTTAAAATATGCTATATTTGTGATAATTAATCAATAGAATTACATTGGCACATCATACATTCAAAAGGACCTTAATCCTGTAAAGTTAGAGTAAAAATAGTTATCACTACTGGGTTATTAGAATTTTAATACTATTTAAACTACTCTATATGTACTGTCACCATACTTAATGCAACTGCTGATTATACTAATCACTGAATGTAAATACCAAAATCACTGGGGCTGTATATTGATGAAATGTATCTAAATCAGACTAATTTCTTTGTAATAACTGTTCTCCCTGAGGGTGGTTGTTCACAGCTGCAATGTGCAGATTAAGTAGCAGAATACCGTAATATCACTGTAATTAAGTGTGCAAAGTTGGGTATGAACATTAAATTTTTAAAATACGATCATATTAACCAACTGCAATGTGAAATAAATAAACAATGAATAGTGAAAAATATTACTATTAACACTTTGATTAAAAACAGGGAAGGCATGAGGACTGTTGTTATTTACCATGATATATTACCCACATTAATTATACATGCACAATCAAAATTGTTCAGAATATGAATATTGGTGCTACACACAGAGCATTAGCAGCACTGTGTATAATAAATGTACAGTACAAGTAAAATAAAGTCTTCAAATCTGAAAAGGAAATTTAAATTTAAATGTAACGTATTTTCATTTTCATGTAACAGAAGTTAAAAGTCAGGACATTCTTGAGCAGTTTGCAATATGAAATGGCTGGTCATCCTGCGGAATGCACACAGCCAGATTATAAGTTTATGCCGAACACTAATTATGCATTATATAACATAAAGAAGGATTGTTTGGAAGCAGGGTTAAGGCATACTGCATTTCATGCAAATGGAAGAGATAAGTAATGCATGAATATGTTAGAGAGAACTAAACAATACACTTACATTTTAGTCCTAAGAATGCAATATATTTAACTTAGAATGGCAAGTGGTGCATTTTGCATACAGATGATAGGGAATTCCCACTGTCACACATCTACCCAACATTAAATATACAAGCTTCAGTTGATTGTACTAAGAACTCAATCAAAATTTACTGCATGGTCATCATCACCTTCAGCAGCAGCACACTGTCATGATGATGATGAACTTGGGTTTTTGTACAAGGTATGACACACTTTCGCAACTTTATTTTCTAAACTGAATACATTTAGAGAGCCATGGTGTTGCTCAAAATCACTACCATACCAAACATGCTGTATAAATACACTCATAAGGGCACACAAACACACACTCACACACCACCACTCACAAAATCAATGTGCCATTAAATTTACACATAAAACAATGACACTTACCTATGTCTGTTGCAGAATGCATACACAGATTAGTACCATATACGGACCACTACCACAAAGTTATCAATAGTTATGGCATATACAAGAGGGTACTGATAAGTCCTTAGCCTGACCTTTCCGATGTCGTAGGACGGAATTGATAGTGTTGTTGGAAAGAGGGGTCTGTTCATGTGCCGAATTGCAAGTGTTTTCTTGTTACAGAGGCTGAAACGAAGCATGTCAGGCGACGCGCAAGATTTCAACAATATGGAGACGCAAGCTGTCAAGTCCCCCCCTCCCCTGCAAGGCAAGGCGCCGAAGGAAATTCATGCCATTCTGATAGAAACATTCAGAGAACATGCACCATCCTATGCCACCGTCAAAAACTGGGTGGCCTAGTATAAACGTTGTGATTTTCCCACCTGTGATGCGCCTCGTCCTGGACGACCCAAAACAGTGACCACCCAGGAGATTATTGATCAAACCCACGAGCTAATCTTGGAAGATTGCCGGATTTTGGCTAAATCAATAGCTGAGCAACTGGACATCTCACGTGAGCGGATTGGGTCCATCATGCATGAAGATTTGGACATGTGGAAGCTCTCCGCGAAGTGGGTCCTGAAATGCCTGAGCGCGGATCAAAAAAGTCTATGGTGCCAGTCGTCTGAGCAACTTTTGGAATTTTTTCAGCGCGATCCAAATGATTTCCTGTCGCAATTGGTGACCATGGACGAAACCTGGTTATATCACTATGACCCGGAGACAAAGCAACAATCAATGAAGTGGTGGCATTCCAAGTGCAAAAATCCGCTGGAAAAGTTCTCGCCTCGATTTTTTAGGATCAAGACGGCATCCCCCTCATTCATTACCTTCCAAAGGGCCAAAATATCAACGCGGAGTATTACTTATCTCTGCTGGTGCAATTGAATGACATTTTGAAGGAAAAACGCCGCAGTAAGGTCACCAAGGGGGTCTTGTTCTTGCATGACATGCACCGGCTCACCGGGCACTTGCAACCCAGAAGAAACTGGTCTACCTGGGCTTCCAGTGTCTTGATCACCCACCCTATTGATATTTCATTTATGTTCCATGTAACCACAATAACAACAAATAGGACATAGAACATGTCAAGAGTAATACGTTGCATAAATGTTTGGAATCAAACTGATTCCAAGTTAAGTACATGAATGATGTTTAATACACAGGACAAAAACCACTGTGTAACAACAAAAGCAAAAAAGATATGGCTATAGTTAACAAGTAGAGAAACAAGTCAAGTACAGACAGCAAATTTATGCATATGAATAACATTAACTATGTTATTTTTTTTGTGAGACATAGTGACAAACATGGATTATTAGGACTGTGTATTAAGTATATTTGTCTTATGAAAGATGTTTAATGGCACATTATCAACTTGTAATAGATATATATTGAAAATATTCTTCTATGGAGTAAAAAGAATGTATATGTAGGAATTGTTTTAAGTAAATTTCAAATTTTCTGACATTATTGGATACATTTTAATGTATGGAGGAAGATTGTTGAATATCCTAATGCCCATGAAATGTGCTCCCCTTTGGTATACAGTAAAATTAGTTATGGGCTGGTAAAAATCATTAAATTGTCTTGTACTTTTAGTGTGATTCTCTGGATCTGGCCCCGTCGGACTACCACCTGTTCCCTGTACCGAAAAAACAATTGAAAGGTCGCCATTTTTCGTCCAACGTGGAGGTCATTGCTGCCGTGGAGACCTGGTTGGATGGACAACCTTCTGAATTTTTTTGAGTGGCTTGCAAAAGTTAGAGCAACAGGCTAAGAAGTGTATTGAGCTTCGTGGGGAGTATGTTGAATGTTTAGTCGCTGTAGCTTGTTTGCTTCATGGTCGGGCTAAGGACTTATCAGCACCCCCTCGTACTTTCTGCCTTGCAACTCCACAACAAACAATCTTTATAAAAATAGCTCTATATGTCAGTACTAGGAAGCTATACAAGAATGTCCCACAACCCATGTGAGTGGAAGGATTTTCTAACTCAAATATGACTGCAATTATTTTCTTTCCCTTCCTCTTTTGAGACAGCAAAATGTGTGCAATTATTCACTCTTCAGAGGGCCACTAGCTACTGGCCACATACCATCTCTGTCACAAGATTTCTTCTTTGTGACTACATGCAGAATGTGTGTATATGTCTCTACCTATAGAACAAAATAAAACAAACATGTTTACAGCACTATTTATTCCAGGCAGAGCAGTGTTTACAGGTAAGAGTCACAATGTAAATACATAACAACTGAACTCCATGCCTGGAATTTCTTAGATCTAAAATGTAGTAGCTGTGCCACAGACAAAATTTATGCCTAATAACCTCTATATCACACTAACCACTAGCTGCATAGTATGTGGGCTGAGTCAGTGTAAAATGCATTAATAAAAATACTGTCCATGTTTTCTTCGATCTGTGTGCTCCACAGTGACCAGAACAGACTTTAAATTTTGTTCAGTGTATTACGTTTCTCACTGTTGCAGATGAGTTGTGAATTAATTCTTCAAACTTTGGTCACTTTCACAAATTGTTACTTCATGTATTACACTGAGGTGAATGAAAAATCAACTGTATTACTTTGACAGTCTACAATAAAATGATACAATCAGCCAGTACATCCTGTAATCTGTACAAAATCTTACCTATTATTCTAGCATATGCAACCCTCTGCCAACATTTAACTTACCTTTCCCATCAACAAGTGCCATATTTATTCTGATGGAATTACAAATATATTGAGCAGGAAACATGTGCAAATCAACATATCAGTTCATCTAAATATCACATCATAGAGGAATTAGAGGAACAGGGAAGACATCTTTACTGGAGCATAAGAAGTTACAGGGCACTAGGCATTTTGAACAGAAAGAGGCTAACTCAACAAGTGCATGATGTGCAGGAAGAGAAGAGACGAGGGACAGGAAGAGACAGAGGAGAAAAAGAAGTGTACTTGTACTGCATGTGGATGAAGAGGCGTGAGAGTAGCCACAATCACGGAATTGCCACACCTGCTTGGAACAACCAAGTATGAAGTTGGATTGAGGACAGCAATATAAGCATGCAAGCATGTGCACACACACACACACACAAAATTTGTGTGCAACAATGATGGTAATACCATCAACATGTTTTACTCATGACAATAAATATGTAAAACCTACTTGTGCACATTAATGTACAACCGTTGACTGCAGCATGTCTCTCTGGGGTTCACAGGCACAACAGAAAAAGCACCCTACCATGTAAACAGGACCGTAATTTTTAGCAAGAAATTAATTATTACAGTACACACAGCAGTGAAATTTGTACTTAGCAAAAATTATTAATGTTATCTGTTGTAGCTCTTCTGAGTACCTTAACAAAGTGAACATAGTGTTTGCATTTACATCCCATCAACTGCAGTGGCTAAAGCACAACAAATATTAACACGTGTCACTAGCATTCTATGCAGCTCAGTTCTGAAGATTATAACTTACAGTACAGTTTTTCCATAATATGTTCACGCGAAACTTTTCTATCACAGACTTGTCAAGATCAAGTCAGTGTCACTGTCATATAATAATAAACCCCTAAGTTTAGCAGACCAAGACACAACACAACAAACAAAATATACAGATCTGCATATGGTCATAACATGTCACAACACAAATTTCATGTCAAGTTATAACAATTCATTTATTATAAATAAAGCCATTTCCATTTTGGCGTGTTGTCCTAATAACAGGTCATATATTATGGCCATTGTGTTTTTATTGTTTACAATGGAGCAAAGCAAACAGTGGCATCTGTAGATATGCTATTCATACAGAGTATGATAAAATTAGTCAATATAAACTGAACAATGCAGCTCTTTAATAGGGTTTGGCAGGAACAGATTTCTTATCTGTAAACCCTGAAAATGACATGGTGCCTAGACACAGGAATGGCCATGTTCATATTTTAAGTGTGTTATTCAATGACAATTACTGAGATTATATAATCTCAAACATGTTAGATGACATACTGAGTATGGAGCACCAGTGTAATGAAACTGACAGGAGAATATAAAAAACTCACTGAACTAATATTGCTTGGTCCACCACTTATTCCACATGGACTGCCTGGGATTGAACAAGAGGCTCTACATTCAGAGGCTGGCAACTAACT
>Ga0123354_10003029_pt1 | contig 22898 bp, 8 predicted proteins | sample TergutLab28metaG_2_FD_97872 | JGI IMG/M metagenome (GOLD analysis project Ga0123354, IMG submission 97872) | Labiotermes labralis P4 segment gut microbial communities from Petit-Saut dam, French Guiana - Lab288 P4 | ecosystem: Host-associated > Arthropoda: Insects > Digestive system > Gut ... | reverse complement strand
GATGAATTAAATATTGCCGTCGGGTTACCTAATTATTATATATATATATATATATATATATATATATATATATTATAAATAAAAGAAAAATTTTTTATATAAACAATTAAACATTAAATTAAAAAGTAAAAAAAAAAAAAAAAACAAAAGAACAAAATGTGTTTATGAAACTTAATTTAAAGGCTTTTAAAAATTAATTTTTAATGTCATGCCTAATATACAATATTTAGAATCTTATTTATTAACGCAGGTAATAAAACCTATAAAACAAGTTACAAAATCACTGAAAAATGTTTGCAGGCAATGTGATTGATGTGTGTCTTATCTACATAACAGCATTCTCCAACAGATGTGTTAATCTCACGCTCCTACTTCAGTTGCTGCGAGGTGATAAGCTACACAAGGTGCCAGAGTTCTAGTTCTGACAGTGCTTCAGTTGAAATTTGTATATTTTTCTTTTTGCTCACAGCAAAACCAGCAAGAATTTGTATACAAAGCAATCTTTGTATATACTTTGTACCAGCTGTGAATGTACATTATACTGAAGGGGAAAAGAAATTCAAATATAAGATCATAATATACAGATCAGTCCCTCTGGTTTGGAGCAATGGTTAAACTGTAGAAATTTAGGGAGGTTGTTGGCACATCAGTGAAGAAACTTTTATTCTGGGGTCTTCCATCTGCTGCAGTGGTTAATAATATTGCATTTTTAAATAGTACGGTACATTTTAACAATCTACAGAACAGCTTTTTAAATAATTTGTATGCTTTTTACTTATTGATTTATTTAGGGTAGTTTTGTGCATACTGATTAGTGTGTTAAAGTGTTGTCTGCATTGAAATGATGCAGAAATTGCAATAACATATGTAAAATATATAGTTCGTATCATGTAACAGCCAAAGGAGTACAGCTAGCTTCAAAGTTATTCTTACACACAAACCAGAACACACAGTTTCATTTTATGTTCGGTTTTGATTGAAAGGGGCACTTAACATAATTTATTTCCTGATATTGCAAATGCACTGCACATCGATATATGAGCAAATTAAAATTTGAAAACATAAAGGGACACAAAGAGAGAGAGAAAGTGTGTGTGTTTGTGCATGCATGTATCAATGTAGAGAATCTTAATGAATGGCCGTTTAGTTAAAGCAGTTCTGCTGATATTTTTAATAAACATTCTTTTCTATATCTTGTGACTAGCACAACACACTGTATAACAGGTTTCGTTAAAAATATTTATTGATAGCCTCATTTTATTATAAACAGATTCTTATGTTCATATATGCTGGATGTATTCAGATTAATCTCTCAAATACTGCATCATTCTCGAAAAACAAGAGTAAGACTTTAATGTTTTATCCATATTCTTCTTCTTCTTTTGAAGTTTCAACTGTCATTTCCTTCACCTTTTGCTGAAGGATTCACATATTTATATATATTTGTCTTACTTTCTATCTGCCTGTTAACAGAAAGGTTCAACACTTTTTAATATTAAAAACCTGTTGTATACCCCCACCTCACCATCTGCTCCCAATCAATCTCACCAAGATCTATCCTAATATTATCTTTCCCTCTCCCCTTCAATCTGTTAAGTGCTTACTTTCCAGGTTTCTCTTTTGCATCTCTGTATGCATTTTGTGGCTTTCCAGTGGCTAATGTGTTGCTGATATTCTCCTGCTTAGCTGTACATGCAAATCTGTCTGTACAGTTTTGATTACTCCAACTATGTTTCATCTGTACCAGCATATACCACTGCAGTATTTTGTTCAAGCAGGTAAAATCAGTACATGAGCCAAGCATGTCAAGTCACTGCATACTACTGGTGTTTATAGGTGACTCAGAGAAAAATAATACTTAGTATAGTACATATTATTTGTTAAATGCAGAACCTTTTTTATTTTTGCCGACTGTGGGAATGGTATAGGAATAACTGTCGAATATTCTGTTATGTAAGGTGACATTCTAAAAAGGACATGCAAGCAAAAGGAAATGCTGAATGTGTAGACAACTGGTATCACAATTATTCACAGAAAATCATTCATCTGATGCACTGTGAATAGTTTATGGATACAAAGCCTTATGTACACCCTCATAAAGCAGTTTTGCAAGAACAGACTTAGCAAAGGTTCCTGCACCATTGTCAAAACTCAGAACCCCCCAATAAGTAACAGAAATCTACAGAAGGCACTCTTCAGTCATTTCAAATTTCAAAGCAAACCATTAAAGCAAGTTAAATATATATGGTCATAAGTGTGACTACTTTCTTGTAAACCAAAAGTAATTTACAGTGTTATATCATGGTTCATACATTTGTAAGCCAAGAATGAAACCAAGCCTGCACTTCTGCTTGCCATGCAGGAATGTACTTATATGTCTGTTTTGCCTAATTCTGTACATTGTCCAGCATAAAAAAAAAATCCTGTTCGGTTACTTCTGTCAAGAGAAAGAAGTAAACCACCAATAATTCTCAAGAAAAATTAAAAAAAGCATTTTTTATGCAGACATTGCATATTTCTTAATTGTTTGCTCTCTTTGTAACATATTTCAATTGAAGCATTGCCTCTTTTCATTACTTAGCCATATTCTGCCTGGCATTGCATGTCTGTGAGCAGGTGAATGCATTTTGGCCGTGGCAGGTAAGTGCAGTGCCTGCTAGCGTCCCATTGAATCCGATGGCGGTGAACTACGGTATTTAGCTTGGATGTGCAGGTATGATGGTGAAGATGATTTGTTCGTTGGGGAGTCTCGGTTTACTACCTTCACCTGGCAGGGATCGTGTCGCAGAAGGAAGTGCTCCAGGGTGTCCCAGCCACCTCCCACACGGACCATCATGTGGCGACCCTTTAACAGCTTCATCAAATAAAGGAATATTAAAATTGAGGGAATTTTTGTCATCATGAGATTAATAATGAGTTTTACTAACTGCAGTTATAACTCAGAGGAGTAGGATGTATAAACAAAACTCTGAAATTGATGATAACAACATGTAAATGTGACCTACACTAATAAATGTTGTGTTTGTATTTCAATGTTTATCAAACATTGAAATACAGGCACCAGTCTTATGTTAAAGATTCAGTTTAGTGTGTTTCTGTTTTAAGCTCTTAAACTTAAGTAAATTAATTCAGAGTGTGTATAAAGTAAAGTAAAATAAATGACGAGCACAAGTGTAAAGTAAGTGACCATTTATGCATGCAGAAATGTCACAAATGTACTAAAGTTGATGGCAAATTACTAATTACATTTAATTAAGTGTAATAAACAACAAGGAATTCTGTGGGAGGAAGGGGAGGAAAAAATTTTAAATGTTTATTTTTAGATGCTTATTCTGTACAGTGAAACTAGCAAAAACTGCTAAGAAATAATTATAGAAATGAGTAATCAATTCTGCACATAATTTACACTCTACTGATTCCATGGAAAGAAGTCCCATGGATTGGACCCCCTCATACCATACCCAAGCTGTTATGCTTCCCCCTCCAATGTACTTAATACATTCTGCTCCTTTCACAGGAATGTTAAGAGTCATATCTATATTAGGAACAATTGCCATGGGATGAATGACTGCAGGGGAATGCAACAGGAGAGAACAGGTGGTCAAGTCTTTAATGTTATCTCCACCATCTATGCCACTGTTTCCCATAGCCACAATGTAATATAGAATTTCACTACATTGCATTTGTCACATATAATCTGAAATTTTGCATCACAATTATGTTACAATTCTTAAGTAATAAAATTGTTGTTCCTTAACATTTACTACCAGAAAAGGGCAGGTTGGGGAGTAGGAGGAAGTAACCTTGTAATCAGGTAAATATAGTGCAGTAAGAAGATATACTGGATTATTTCTTGATGTTGAACCCACACAAAATGAAAAATAAAGTTCAATTTAGAAGGACAATGAAGCTAACCCTGATGAAGACATTGCGGCCGGCTATGTTGTATCGACCCTCTCCTACTTTTTTCACCTTCAGCTTGTTGCACTTGGTGGAGGGACATTGACAGTGGCGCTGAGCCACTCTTGTCACTTGTTGGACCTGTGTTACAAAACAGAGAAAGAATGACACATTCCATAAGACACCACATTCTTCTTGGCACCTGTATGAGCTGCAGATGATGCACCAAGTCCTCATTTAATGTTGGGGTTATGTTGCTGAATATCAGAATGTAGACTGAAATAACAGAGCATGAAACTCTTTTCCCACAAAAATTAATTATGATACCCATGAGTCTGTTCATTGAAGCTCCTAGGTGCCTACCAAAACAATGTCAAACCAAATAAAACCAATGTTCATCAAATTTTTGGTCATTAAATTCTGTCAGTATTAAAATGGAACAGCACTGATGATGGCAACATTAAATGAGGACTGCCTGTAAAAGCAACTTTACATGGAGAACATTTCTAATTTTTAGCCCCTTAACATTTCTTTATACTACATTGCTAATTTCATCAAAACATAACTAGCTAATTATTCAGCCAAACTCATGGAGCAAAATCCTTCTTGAGAAGAAAACGTCCTCAGCTACATGAGAAATTTCCTACCTTATATGGCCTTCTGAAGCACATGGACCCATTCTGCACCATTTTACTTTTTTTTTTAGATTCGTTTTAATGTTATCCATCCATCTACACTCAACTATTCAAAGTGGTGTTTAACTATGACATTTGTCTGTATACCTGATTGTGTATTATTCATGTATTTATTATTTCTCTTACATATGTGTGCGTGAGCCACAACAGCTCAGTCAGTTGCATAACTCACTGCAAGCTGGATAACCTGGGTATGATTTGCACCAGGTGCTGTGAGTTTCTTCTCTCTACCTTGTCCAAACAGGCCCTGTGGGCCACCCAGCCTGCTGTCCAGTGAGTATCATCAGCAGCTCTTTTTTCAGGGGTGGTTGGTTAAATTGGTTAGAGTTCTGAGGGTGATCCAGCTTCTTTTAATGCCAAAGTTTAATGTTACTCCCTTGTATATCTTTATGTTTAAGCATAGGGCCCATAAGCACGTGTTCTGTCCCCTAGTGGGTTTTGATTAACACTGCTGGAAATATATGTAACACATGTCTATTTAAACACAAATTATTATTTTCATGACAACAGTATTTAGAAGCAAAAGTTAAAACAATGTAACAGTGTACAGGAGGGAGGGAGAAAGAAAGGGTAAGTAACCACAACAAGATTAATAAGTACAGTAAAGAGCCCAAAATCGAAGAAGGAGGACGGGGTTTCAATAGTAAGGGTTCAGATTAATTTTGTCATTGAAGCTGAAATAATTTCTTCCTACTATACAAAGTTTAATCTCAACCTCCTGTATATGCAAAAATATAAATGTAAAAAAGAAAAATTGTTTATGATTTCTGAACAGTTTCCATTAACAGAGGGTTTTATAATGTCTGCGGAATATTTGTTGTATGAATATTCCAGTCTTCTGGGATATGACATGGTGCAAATTGGTGAATACTTGTAGTGCCTAATATACTAATCTCCATGGCGCCGCATCCCAGAATTCTGTAGTGTTTATGAAGACTGATAGGAGAATCTTAAATCCTGCAATCAGTCACACTGAATGATGTACTTAAAAGATTCAAAACCATATGCTTGTTAATTTTACCTCTTGCCTTTCCAAACTTACCCTCCTATCCAATTCACTGATCTCTGTGTGGTCTCCCTGTCCAAGATCCTGATCAATTTCTAGATCTGGGTCTTCACCACTGCCCCTTGACCAATCATCCTCAGTTGTATCGCTGGGAACACCATCACTAGCACCTGCACTCGTTGTTCCAGGACCTGTGTTGCCCTCACTGGCCGTTCGGCGCAGGTCTCGCTGAGGAGATGTTGCACCCACACCACCAGGAGAGCTCTCTATTAACATAAGACTGCGATGCTCACTACTACGAGGACGTGCAACTGGAGTTCGGCCCCAGCGATTAATGCTGCCTGATGAGATTGCTGATGAAGAACTGCACACATGATAACAAACGCTGGTCAGGCAAGAGATTGAGAGTACTGTTATCCAACCACTTCATCTTTGTTCATGCCAGGAATAATATAACATTTTCCCATTTACAAGAAGTTTTAACAAAAATGCCTTGAAAATTACTTACAACATTTTCAAAACTCAGCCATTCTGCAAGTGAGGAGAGGCTTATTATTCATGTTGGTTATATTCCCCAATATCATATAGATTGAAACCCCCAATAAAAGTTTTTTGGGCACCAGTTAATTTGTAGACCAAACACCGGAAAATCTTAAAATGTAGAAAACTTAACTTGTGAGATTATTGGCTGGATATTACTGAAAATGAATATTAGATTGGAGAAAACATTAAATCCAGAAATATTAATATGGAGGTTTCCCTGCACTAAAACTCTATGACGTGTAACATGTTGCAGTCAGGCCCATAGCCCTGAACACAGTGGGTGTAGCGGCTTCCAGTGTGGGTGCATATATGTACATTCATTTATATACAGATATAGTGCTCTGTTATACATGTACTCACTATGTGTGTTATGTATGCATGATCATAAAAATCACCTCATCAGAACCACAAAATCAACACTATACTTACATAATGCTCTCTATAACATGGCACAAACCATCTTACTTATACATATATTTTTTAAAGTGATTTGTTTCCAAACATGGCAAATCAGCAGAGATAATGCATGGAGGCGGTAGGGTTTTGCATGTTTTTTTAGTGGGCTGTTCAGCATGTTTGTCTTTGATATTTTGCAAATTTGTGATGGGTCCATCGAGATTTGTATCGGTAGCACTGCAATCACTTGCACCTCTCTGTTACAGGCCTGGTTGCAATTATTAGACACTCATACAACAAGAACTGTAATACTATAAGTGAGAAGCATATATTCTGTCATAAAATGCGGTATAAACAGCAGAGGTTACAACAAAGAAAAAAGTTTAAAAAACCAAGAATGTGTACTGTAAAGGTAAAGGTACACCATAAGACATACGGAAGAGTAGAGGTATAACTTCCTTCACTCTTAACCCTGGCTACAGATGGAGGTGAGAATTCAGCTTCATGCCCTCTCCTGCTTTAGTCCAGGTACCCCTTGAATAGAGGGCTGGGTGGGCCCCTAATTTGGTCTGGATGCTTTGGAAAACAGTTAAATATCTTGCTGCTGTTGGCAACTGAAGAACAATTCTTAGTTATCCAGCCCCTAGCCTAGTCACTACACTGACTATATGATCCAGACTCTCAGCTTTCAACTGATTATGACACTTTGCATATACCACATCAAACACTTAACAAGAAACATGCATGTAACACTTTCTTTTGTACAATGGTGCGTCACGTTCCTGCACCATACCTATAAAATCAGTTTGACTAAGATATTTCTTAGTACTTCTCAAAATAAGATGATTTCATACTACTTGATATATGAATATTCATCCAAGGTACAGTAAAATTCCTTTAATCCAGATGCTAATACTGTGGAAATCCTGATACTTTTGCAGTTGGAAGGTGCTGTGCAAGGGGTTTAGAGCAGTACATTCTAATGGTAAATGGTAATGTCTGGGCCTTCAGTAATTGAAAAAACTAAGCCTGTTTGTGATTAAATGAAAATAAATGACAAGTTCACATTCTCTGAGGGCTGGCTGTGTAGCAAGAAAACAAATCACCTGCAAGATATTAGGGCAGTATAGGCACGCCTGATAATCTGGCAGTTGACTGATCCCAACAATGCCAGATTAAGAGAATCCTACTGTAATTTAAGATAAGTGAAAAACTTTCAATTTTATCGTTCACTATGGAACAATTTCAGCTAATGCAACACTGATGAATACAGTTTTATTTGTATCCCTTTTGATTTCAGGATCCTGTCATGCATTAACAAATAGTACTTGTACGCTATTAGCCACAAACTTTATTAGTAAATAAATCTTGTTTGCATTAAGACATGTAACTCGAGTTAATGTGAACAATATTTATTTAATTATAATGGTTGTGTTTGATGATATACATGTCATAATTTTTATTTCTATCAAGTTATCTACATGTTCCACATCTTAAAATCAAGCCATCAGCAGGCCTATATATAGATTAATATGTGGTGGAATTCAATATAAGGATGTTTTTTACTGGAAAATTTCAAGGTTTAGCACTCTTATATTGAATTACACTACATTAATTTACAGTATATATATATATACACCTGATAATGCCTTGATTTTTGGAGGTGAAACATGCAGTCAGGTTGTTACAAATACAAGTACATTAGCCAATGTTTTGTGTTAGTTGAAATTATTTTAGAATGGAGTGTATCTAATTACAAACTGAGTTCTGTATTAAAATTTTAATTTTGTGCTTGGGATAGAGCACACTTCTGAGACACACCACTGCCTTGACATTATTTATAACAGTAATTTCCCCTTCCTTCGTCCTTGCCTGCTGTGCCGTATCTTGTCTGGGGAGGAGCGAGGTGTGATGGCAGGACTGGACTGGAACTGCCAGGACATTAGTGAACTGTGTGACAGTCCAGAATCCGAATGGCAGTGAGAATGTGACTGTGATTCTTCTTCTGCTATTTCCTTCTCCAGCTGCACCAGACTTGGTGGCTCCACACTGTACCGAGATGCAAGGCGAGACACTTCTAGCAGGCACAGGATCACATTCCGAGGTTGATTGTGCAGAACTGAAAAGAAATTTCAACAAGGTATTGTGGTAGCAGTTTAGTTTTACATAAGTATATAAGTACATAAAGGTGGAGGAACCATTTCTCTCAGCTATTGAATCTAAATGGGGTTAATGTTGTCAGGCAAACAGAAATACATACAGCAAGCCACTAATGCTTGAGCCCTGTGCCTTTGAGTTTTCAGGCAGCTGTTGAAAAGCTAAAACCACAAATCGCTAGGTATTGATCAAATCCAAGCAGCATTGATTAAAGCAGGGGGTAGAACAATTTGCTTTGAGACTCATAAACTTATTAATGATATTTGGAATAAGGAGGAATTGCCCAAGGAGTAGAAGGAGTCGATTATACCTATTTGTAGGGCAGGTGATGAAACAGATAGTTGTAATTACAGAGGCATATCACTTTTGTCAACTACATACAAAATTTTAACCAACATCCTGCTGTCAAGGTTAACTCCATATGCAGAAGAAATTATTGGGGATCATTAATGTGAATTTTGATGCAGCAAGTCAACTACTGATCATACATTCTACATTCATCAAGTACTTGAGAAACAATGAGAATAAAACAAAGCAGTGCATCAGCTATTTATAGACTTCAAGAGCGCTTACAATTCAGTTAGGAGGGAGGTTTTGTAAAATATTCTCGTTGAGTTTGGTACCCCATGAAACCGGTAAGGCTAATGTAAATGTGTCTGGATGAACCCTATAGCAGGTTCTGGGCAGGCAAGAATTTGTCTGATATGTTTCTAATAAAGAATGGTTTGACAAGAGGAGATGCTTTATCACCATTGCTTTTCTACTTTGCTTTAGAGTATGCCATTAGGAGGGTTCAGGTAAACCAGGATGGCTTGAAATTAAATGGTACACATCAGCTTTTTGTTTATGCTGATGATGTTAATATATTGGGCGGAAGCGTACAAACTGCCACATGCCCAGCCCATCTCATTCTTCTCGATTTTATCACCCGCACAATATTGGGTGAGGAGTACAAATCATTTAGATCCTCATTATGCAATCTCCTCCATTCCCTCGTTACCTCGTCCCTCCTAGGTCCAAATATTCTCCTCAACACCATGTTCTCAAACACCCTCAGCTTCGTTTCCTCCCTCAATGTCAGCGACCAAGCTTCACACCCATACAAAACAACAGGCAAAATTATAGTTCTATATATCTTGATCTACAGTCCCAAAAATTTGAAAACTGAAATTTTATAAATCCTCTTCAATATATTAAAAAATATTTCGGATATGTATAAATAATTCTTTTCTCCGAATGCCGGTGCAAGAATACTGCAATTTCATACCAAGATCGTCACTTTCAAACAGAAGATTCTGATGGACTCCAAGTTTTCGACAAAACTGGATAAAATTTTCCATGTTGTCCCTTGAGAAGAAGCTCCTCCGAGCTGCATTTTCCCAACACCTGCCTTTGATTGTTGGAAGAGGCTGAAAGTAAATGAAACCATACTGTTTACAGTGTGTATTGTTATCAGACATTAAGTTGTGTTTTAAAAGATTGTGGTCATTCCAAGAATTGTTAAAATGTGCTATGCATACAGACTTATTGAAAGTAATAGCAGATCATAAATCAAAGGCGATGCAAATAATCTAAACATTTTTCGAAAAGAAGAAAGCATTCCTTCACACACACACACAAACATACACACAGAATTATACCATACTTTTCTTAACATGCGGCAATCATGCCTATGTAAATTGAGCTATCATTGCAGTCTTAAGTGTTCAGGAAAATACCTATATTGAATATGGTTAAATTTGTGTGCCTTTATATGGAAACCACACATTTTTCAGATAATGAGTAAGGAAAAACATATAATTTTATATTCTGGTAAATATGACATTTTGCCTGTTCCAGAATCAGAGGTTTTACATGTCAGAGTTGAATATTACAGTTTTAGATTTATTAGAGTGCACATTCTGAAAGTTCCTAACTAGAAATTAAGTAGCAAACAGAAGGCAGTAAGTGTTATATGAAAGGTAAAGCTTTCCCATAAAAAGTCATGAAGACTCAGAAGTCAGAGGCACAATTAGGATGGCAGAGCAGTCAGCTCTATGCACTGGCCACAATTTACCCCAAGGAATTCCTTCATTCTTAATTCTGTTTGAAGTTGAGTGAAACCCAAGGTTACTGAATGCAGACAGAAAGAAGAGTTCACTTGAAAATTTCCAAGGACCCTACCGGGAATCGAACCCGGAACCTCCCGTCTTCTGGCAAAGTGCCTCAACCAACTGCATCACTCACCCAAAGTTGTATATACCCAGTTACATGTGTTCTGTATTCATTAGATTCTTAATGACACAATATAGATCATAACTTACACCCTTGACAGAACCGATGTCAATAACTTGTTTGGCACGTTCCTGGATGACTCTTGCCAGATGGCACACCACCACACCATTATCCAACATGTCCAGGAAGTTCTCACCAGTTATGTAGTCAATCCCTGTAACACAGATATACCAATATATCTTTCTGGAAACACATGTCTCTAATTAACAGCCTACAGTGTTCTGAATTTTAACGAATTGTTGTGTTATATTATCAAACTCCAATTGAACTGCCCCACTGTCTCACTGAAATGCAGTATCCTATAAAGAGGACATTGCTGGGGTTGGCTCTGTTTTCATCCTTCGGCATAAAGAAGGGAACACACAAACGCCTTAACTTCTTTCCCCCCACTTCTCCTTGTGGGCAAAAACAAACCCATTCTCCTTAAGCCTTGTGCTCAGAATTTTGTATTACACACAGACAATGGACAAAATCAAACAGGAGTGCCTTAGCCACAACAGCTAACTTCACAGAGTACAGTTACTGTTGCAGTGCTAACTGCTGCTCAGCTAGTCCAAACATTTTATCATATTTTATGGAGCCCGTAAGTTCAATCGCCGATCCCGGTGGCCGTAAGGTCTAAGGCGTAGGTCCGAGGGCGCTTGATTGCTGGGATCGCGGGTTCGAATCCAGCTGGGGGCATGGATGTTCGTCTCTTGTGTTTGTTGTTTAGGTAGCGACCTCTGCGACGGGCTGATGACTCGTTCAGAGGAGTCATACCGGGTGTGTGTCTGTGTGTTGTCTAGAAACCTCAAACAGGAGGCGGTCTGGGCCCGATTTGGACTGTTGCGCCACAAAAAAATAGTTCATTCATTACTGTCTTCACATGCACATGCTATTGGTACTTATCCTGAGCGGGATAAATCAAGTCCACAACTATCTAAACTATTTACTCAAGATCCATTTTAATATTATATCAATTATGCCAGCTTGTTCCAAGTTGCCTTTTTCTGCCAGGTTTTCCTACCACAACCCCTATGCATTCCCCCATACATGCCACCGCTCCGCCTATGTCATCCTACTTGATTTGTCCACCCTAATATCCGGCGAGAAGTAAAAGAAATACAGCTCTTCGTTACGTAATTTTCTTCAGTCTCCTACAACTTGGTTCCTCCTAGGTCCAAGTGTCTTCCTCCTTACTGTTTACTCGAAGACCATCAGTGTGCCCAAGTCCGACTCTCTGCATTTCGCATGATCCTGAATTTTTATAGTGAGGACGTGTTTGCTGTCTGTACAACCCTCAGTAATGTTGACTACCCACTCTCGGCCATCCCTAACTTCTTAATATATTCGCAGCTCTCTTCCATATGCGCGTCGTATTGTGGTGATATCTTCCGTCTCAAACAGGGCCCACAATGCACTGTGCATATTAACTCCATTATAAGATCACACTTTTTTAAAGTTTTATATAAAAACTTTCACAAAATCAAAAGCTTCCCAGATGCAGGGCCAGTTTCAGAACTTCTGGACCCAATGCTAAAATCAATTTAGGGTTCCTACGTTCTGAACTGACAATAGATATATCTAATTCCATATGTATTTACCGTATAAGACTTTACACAAAGAATACGTTTACAGAAAATATCTAAAACACAATCAGACTGTTGTCCCCCCCCCCCTTCCCGCTGAATAGTAGGGCCTCATGCAACAAGCATAGATTGAAGTCTCCTTAAACCGGCTCTGTGCACATTCCACCCGTGGCACTAAAGGTAGCCTATAGTATTTGTTAGACATCGCACTATGTCAAAACAGGCAACAAGGTAAAGCAATCCCTGGACAGGCCCTTAGGTTTCCAGAAGGTTGAGGCTCCAGATTTCAAGATAATCGGCACATGCTTGTGGTAAGGATGTTAGCCTTAGGCACCGGCCCTCCTTCTCCTCCTCCTCCTCCTCTTCTTCTTCTTCTTCTCTTCCTCCTTCTCCTTCTTCTCCTCCTCCTTCTTCTTCTCCTTCTCCTTCCTACTCATCTTCTTCTCCTCCTCCTCCTTCTTCTTCTTCTTCTTCTGCTTCCTCTACCTCGTCTTCTTCTTCTTCTCCTTCTTCTTCTGCTTCCTCTACCTCGTCTTCTTCTTCTTCTTCTTCTTCTTCTGCTTCCTCTACCTCGTCTTCTTCTTCTTCTTCTTCTCCTCCTCCTTCTTCTCCTTCTTCTTCTGCTTCCTCTACCTCGTCTTCTTCTTCTTCTCCTCCTCCTCCTTCTTCTCCTTCTTCTTCTGCTTCCTTTACCTCGTCTTCTTCTTCTTCTTCTTCTTCTTCTCCTCCTCCTCCTCCTCCTCCTCCTCCTCCTTCTTCTTCTTCAATAACAGTACGGTCCAACGCAGACCTTCCCCTCTTTAATGCACTTCTCCCAGTCAGCTCTGTTTTTTGACCTCTCTTTCCAGTTTTTAATTTTGCGTCTATTGATATTTACGAGTATTTCTGCACAGCTCCACCATCTGTGTTTTGGGCGACTTCCTTGGGGATTATTGTTAAATACTTGGCATACTTTTCTTTTACTACCTATACTCAGTTCGTGGCCGGGATAGCGTAGTCGGTAAAGCGACTCGCTACGGGATGGACGGTCCGGGAATCGAATCCCAGTCGGAGTGAGATTTTTCCGCACCTATCCAGACCTACCCTGGAGCCCACCCAACTTTCTATACAATGGGTACCGGGTCTTTCCCGGGGGTAAAGCGGCCGAGGCGTGGCGTTGACCACCCACCCCCATCTAGCGCCGAGGTCAAAGAAAGAGTAGAACTATACCTCTACTCCCCCTTTGGGACTTCGTAGACTGTTCGAGGGTGAACTTTATCTTAACCTAAAACTTTTATCCATACTCAGTTCTGTTAGAGGTTTAGTCAACTCCAGAGCCATATTGCAGCTGAAAGAAATATGAAAAATGAAACCGCGAACTTCCGATTTGTAGCGCAGAGTCTTAACCAACTGTGCCACCGCGTACCCGCACATTCAAAGAAGTGAAATGATAAACCAATTAGAGCTAATTTCAACAACTGGCAATAATAGAGGTCTTGTCTTGATCTAAACAAACAAGAACTAATTCCATAAGGCGTGAAAGAAATTAAAGGGCAGTCGAGAAACACAAGCAGCTAGAGTTGGCGATGCAGTCTACGCCGTGTGGCGCCCTCATGCACCGATGCTAACACAACTTCCGGTGAGTATGCGCCCTTTGCATACTGAATAGCAATGACCAGTGTGTGGATGAGTCACGTGGCTACTCCGGAATGATGAGGGGGAAGCATGAAGAAACAACTGAACAATTCGTAGGGAAGTAACACCGGGAAGTAGATGTCTTAAAATACAAGCGGGAGTAAGTTTAGTATCACGTCCCTACAAAGCATCTTAATCAGCCGAACCTTTGTGCTGTCCCCACACAGTCTGTTTGTAAAGAAAAGGAAGCTAGTAGAATTACCCTTCTCTAACCACAATGAAAAACTCCCACCCAACTTTTATACCACCAGTGGCGTACCGGGGGGGTTCAAACCCCCCCTCCCGAAATTCCGAAAGCCCTCCAAAATCGTACCAAACTCAACCCGATTGTGAAAACTGTTAAAAACTGCAGAATTTAGGACGCCAACACCCCAAGATGTTCAGAAAAAAAAGGCAGTAAAATTCTAAAACTACCGCCGGTTCGCAATTGTTTTACATTAGCAATGACAAATAAATTAGTTGTCATCATAAATAGTCTGAAAGTACCAAAAATTAAGAAAATGTTACTATATGAAATGAAATTTCTTGTACCAAATTACAGCTGCCTCCAGAACCCCTGACTAGGGGGCTACCGCTCCCAGATCCCCGTTCCCTCTGTCCTCTGTCCTCAACTGAATTTGTTGAACCCCCCCGAACAAAATTCCTGGTTACGCCACTTTATACCAGTAAAGACCAATAGCTAGTTGTACAAAGGTAAATTCCTCCCAGTCCTTTCTCTGAACCATGCATCGTGATACATGTATGTGAGAAGGACCAACAAGATGCACACTTTTTTAAGGTTCCAATCACACCGTGTTAGCAGCTAGACACCCCAGAGATGTAAGGTAAAATACTGTGTGCTGCGTGTACAGAAATAACCTCCTGATGATGAACAATTATTTGTTCGAAGCATGTAAAGGATAGTTTAATTTGAATAAAATAATGAGAAATAGGGTGCATCTTGTTGGTCTTTCTCACATATAATTATCCCAGTCAATAAAGTCAACTACGAAGAGGAGAGGTCTAGCTCCACTCATTCTCAACTTTGGCACCAGATATAGGTAAGAGATTAATATCACGCACCGACTGCTTTACCCTCGGGAAAGAACTACAAAGCCGGTCTGGACGAGTTGGAAAAAGGCGCAAACTCTTGGCCCTGCAAGGATTCGAGCCGGACACTTTAGCCTGTAGCCTGTTCACTGTACCGACTGCGTTAGATATATCATAGGAAACCAATTCCGAGACGTTTCGTAGAATGAAGCAATTGCCTCAAACAGAAAATAAATTACAAATAGGCTACGTCAAAACAAAATATTCACGAAAATATCTTTATTTGAACGGCCCCCCCCCCTAAAAAAAGAGCAAGGTATGTGAATTTCTCACATCGGCGCTGATGACGATTTATCTTCCACAATGTCAGGCTGTGTGGACAGGTAAAGAGATACAGATGTTCTAGAGGTAAGTCACGTCTTCATCTGCAGAGTCAAGTTGGGATGCTTGACCTTGGCAATGGGGGCACTTTGCTCTTTGGAAAGACCGGTAACCATTTACCAATCTAGGTGGCATAATATCTCGCAAAAATTGAACCATAAATGAATAAGTAGTCAGTTTCAGGTACAGGTCATTTTAGGAAGAAATGTGTTAACTTTTATTCTTAGTTTAACTTATCCTGTCCATGTCCTGCCGTGCTAAATTATCACTTATTTCCCCCATTTGCAGTAACTGCCGTCTAACATACAGAAGCCACTGACATTCTATCATAATGTTTTAAGTTGCAATCTCATTCTTTCCTTACGCGTTCATCTTACACACTTTCCGTCTATTACGATCTATCTGAGTCCTTCTTCAGAAGCTAACAGTTCCCCAGCTAGTCAAAAAATTCCTCGCATTACATGGATCCAGAAGTTCACTACCGTGCACCCCACTTGTCCCAATCCTGAGCCAAATCCAATCCAGGCTCTCACCCTGTTCCTTAAATATCAATTGTAATAATATTCTCCCAATTTTAAAATGGGTCTTCAGTAAGTAGAATGGGCGGGGCGGGGGCATGGACTGGATTGAACTGGCTCAGAATAGGGACAGGTGTCTGGCTCTTTTAAATGCAGTAATGAAATTTTGGGTTCAATAAAATGCGGAGAATTTCTTGACTAACTGAGAACCGGTTACATTCTCAAGAAGGACTCTGACTTATAAAGTAAGTAAGTAAGTAAGTACGTAAGTAAGTGACTAAAGTAAATAAGTAAGTAAGTAAGTGCATTATTCCCCCAAATAAACTACACGTATTCAGTCGAACACACACGGTTTATTTTTATTCAAACTGTAACGGCACATTCCGATACAAAATAAACCCGTGTTGTGTTAGACTGAATAAATGTAGGTTATTTAGTAATAAACACAACGGGACTTTTCCATAAGATTGATATTATTCTTCCATCTAAAGTTAGGACTTCCAAGTGGTCTATTTCTCTCAGGTTTCTCCACCGAAACACATTACACACATCTCCTTTCTCCAAAACGTGCCACATGCCATGCCCATCTCATTCTTCGTGATTTTTTTCGCCCTAATAATGTTTCGTGATAAGTAAAGTCTAGAAGCTCCTCATTAGGCAATCGTCCGTTTATCATGGGTAGTACAATTAGTATTCATTCTATATTATTTTGTACAGGACAATGTTCCTATAGTCGTAATAACTGCGTTTAACACTTTAAACGCCGAGTTAAATCCCATCTGCCATTTGCTGGCATTATTAGGAGCTCACCATATTCTCCACGTTAGCAAGATAGGGGTTAATACAGGTTCCGTTTTAGACATGCTTTAGTTATCTATAAGCCTACATCTTGATACAGAGGGTAGAATCAAGACATACCTTTCGGGGGTTCGGGCATCACAGATATTGCACGTATTCGCCGTGCTACTATGGCAACCACACTGGCACAGGTGTAAGTCGTGTAGTCTTGCCAAACACTTTGTTAATTCTTATTAAGTTTTATCAGTTGCTGGTGTGATCCCTTTGTTCCCTGGCAACCTCACAGCCACAGGTTTTTTCCCTGTCACGTGTTAATTTGGAGTCCGAATAACCGAATACTGTAAAGGTAAACGTAGCATACGTATAACTATGTAGAGTCCAGTTGAAGTGTAATGGCACACGGTGACGCACGGAAGGGGAAGTGAAGAGGAAACTGGCGAATGGAGTGGGTAGCCAGTACCCTTCACACTACCTCGGAACATGGTGTATCCGGCAATACTACAGCTGATGCGCACACCTCGGCTGCCAGTAGTCGACTGAACTGAAGCCCCGCCAATTTAAATTGACTCGTCCGTTTCGCCGAAAGACGAAATCTGGTTTGTGCCATCGCATTTCAAATGGCATCTATAATTTGTAAAGAACTATTGCAAACTATGTAGAATAGGCCTATACATTTCCACTGCGGTAAATTTTTCGTTTAGTAAGATACATTTTATTCCAGCTGACTCAGGTAAAGAGTTTACTTACTGACTGACTGACTGACTTACTTACTTATTTACTTAATTACTTACTTACTTAACTTACTCCGTGGAGCAAGGTACTGTAAAGCAAAGTTGAAAAGCAATGGCGATAAAGCATCTCCTTGTTTCAAACCATTCCTAATAGGAAACATTTCAGACAAATACTTGCCTACCCGAACTCTGCTATTGGTCAGATAGAGAGTTTATTGATCTGTAAAGAAGGGATCAACTCTTTTTTGCAGATCAGCAAGACGGAAGCTAGCCAGACAGGCAGACAGAGTGGAGCCCAAGCCTCAGGTCGTTAGCCTGTTCAGTTTCCTCGTCCCTACTTTACATTAATATTTTATTTGCAGACTCTTAGCTTTCTAGTTCACGTCATTCCAGCCAAAGTGCATGAAAATGTTACGGGCCTTCAATACTTTTAACAGTTCGATGAAACCTTTGAAAAGTGGGGATTTATGCCACTTTTCGAAATGTAAATACAGCTTCAAGGCTCATTATAGTCTTTACGAAAGCTCGGCACTAATCCCTTCTCCCATAAAGATTAACAGTCCATATCTTCACAGGGTGTCTCTTTATGGAGCGTGACAAACTTATCAACCTTTCTAAATCAAGTTTTTTTTCAAGATGCATCTTCCCTGTAGGTATCCTCGTCTGGAACTTGCGTGCTGTAAGTTCTGCTTTTCTCATCCTCCCTAATTCTGTTCGCCACAAAAATATTTTGTAAAAAGTATAAATTAATAAACTGCTAATTATGTTATTTTATCTATCCTGTTATTTCCTCTCTGTTTGACACATATAATCCCTAGACACCGTCGACTCAGGTACTTAGCTGTTACTCCTCATCTACCTCTCTGAAGAGCAGTGGGAACAAAGTATATGTATTTGGCCACAAAGCTGATTTACGCACCTCATGTAACTGTCGAAATACACAGCGATGTCAAAATTGGTATGTGACATCCCGATGTGTTTCGAAATATATTAATAATTTAAAAAATACTTTAAAAGTTTATAGGCCTTCATATTGAAAAAAAAATGGGTTCCACGTTGCCGCTTGCAAGAACCGCACAAGTCGGGATTTGAGAAGAGAAATAGGTAAAGGTAAAGGTCATCATTAGACAACACGATGTAAATAAGGACTGATACGTCCCTGTATGGAAAGTTGAAATAAACAAAGCAAAAGAATAAGAATTGAAAACAGAACCAACGACTCCTGCAAGGTCGACACATCCACTGTCGATATATAACAATATGGGCCTAGTGTGAAATGAAACTAAACAAGTTAATAGATCAAACTAAATAAAGGTAACATAATAAAATAATTGCATAATACACGGAATGTTACAAGGATTCAGAAAAATTATATATATATTTAAATTCTAACCCTATAACTTAATATACAATATTATATGTAAGAACATAAAAACCTGCGGACAAAAGAAAAAAAACTTGGAATATATTCATTTGTAAGACACAAAGAAGAAAATTTATAATAAAATTATTCTAAAAATGTTTTGTAAGGTTTAGATATGACATCAAGGAATGAAACTGTAGTGCTATTGAATAATCTCCTTTTGCTTATCGTTATGTAAAGCCTGATGATGACACATTACGATCGAAACATGAAACTTACTGAAAAACAGCACGCTTCTTCTCCAGTCAATATAGTTGTGATGAACTGTACAGTTTAGTTGACTGTATTACCGAACGTTATGTAGGTATCTGGGATTTAAGACGGAGGTACGGTGGGTACATTATGAGGTGAAACATGAACTGTTATACATATTTATAACATTTCGTGCTGCAAATGGATAAGGTAACCAACTAAGTTTCACTCTCACAGGTACAGCAATCCCATTAAAGGCCTAGACAGGCCCTGAGGGTTACAGGCGGTTGAGGCTCCCAGATTTCAAGACATTCGGCACATGATGGTGGTAAGGTTGTCAGCCCTACGCACCGGCCGCCTTTACCCCCAGGAAATATTCCAGGTACTCATTTATGTTAGAGGCTGAGTCAACCTCAGGGCCATAGTTCGACCGGAAGGTTTATGTCAATGAAAAAATTCCAATGACACAATCGGGAATCGAACATGCTACCATCCGGCTTGTAGCGCAGTGCTTGTAACAACTGCGCCACCGAGTACCCCTTCACCCTCATAGAGTCAATAGAAAACAAAGCAGTAAAAGAGGTAAAGTGATTCCGTTAAAGGCCCGGTGTGGCCCAGAGGGTGGGTAGGAGAATAGCTCTACTCTTCCATGACCGCGGCACTAGAAGGGGGTGAGTAGTCAGCAACACGCCCCGGTCTCACTTTACCCCCGGGGAAGACCCGATACCCATTTTACAGGAGGTTGAGTGGGCCCCAGGGTCGGTCTGGATGGGCGGAAAATCTCGTCCCCACCGGGATTCGATCCTGGATCGTCCAGCCCGTAGCTCAGTCGCTATAGCGACTGAGCTTTCGGGCCCACAAACAAAGCGGTAGTGTCCATTATATTGCTAGCAATAAAGGAATGCACACGGACTCACCAAATCCCAGATCTTTCTTTTCCCTGAGACAAGCAGTTGGGAATATGTACACGTATATGAAAACCGAAGAAGAATCAGCAGGCCTGCGAAGACACATGAACGTGTCATATTACACTACAAGCACGTGGGAGTGAACTGGCGCCTGTGCTTCGTCATTACGCACACTGAATACATGATATTATGACAGGCGGGTGTTGACATCGGCCAAACACTCCACGCCGCTAAATGCGCATTGTCGTAAGTGTTAAATTTAGCTTGAAGTATGAACTTAAGAAGCAGGGTCGCAAAAGGCGAAGTTTATTAACATGGCCTTCTTGAACTTGTCAGCACTTAATGACTGCAGCCTTCTTTCTCATTTTCTGCTATAAATCTTCGGGAAGTCTTAGGAGAGGCTCGTCTTTCCAGCAAAGTTAACACATTAATCGAATTATGTTCACGCCTATGGACATGTTAATTACTGTGATTATATCGTAGGTAATGGATGAGATTTTACTAGCGGACACAAAAACATTGGCCCAAGAATGATGAAGGCTGTTAGTGTTATTGTTTTACGTTGAACTCTGACCTGTGAGCGGGATGTGGGAAGGAAATAGTGGGCGATGGGTTGACCTCTTATGTCTGTACCGGAGTCGTAATGGCAGCTTAATAATACACAGCGCTATATATGTGGTAGGAAATATCGACTCTTATCATAAGGCATAACTGATGTTGAAGTCTTCCAATAAATAGCGACCTTATTTAGTATAGTTGTCCCTGTGCAAGACATGAAGGCATGTAGGCGACTGGAGGCACAGATCCACTCATTCTTAAGTTGTGCACTAGATGTAAATGAGTCGCCAGCTTCAGGCCCCGGCCGTTTTACCTCTGGGACAAGAACACCCACGTACTCTTTGAATCGAAACAGAGATATTTCAGCCTATACTCTAGTCATTATAACGACTGAGCTATCCCGGCTCTTGCAACTTGATGACTATAAAGACTAATTTTATACCGTTGAAGATAGAAGGATGAACACAAACATGGAGAATCGGTGGAATGACAGCTGAATGCGGGAGATTTCACGAAATACGGACAGATATGACGAAGTTAATGGTCATTTTTTGCTCAAGAACGAGCCGATAAACTCGAAAGAAATAAATTTCAGACTTAAAAAGTTGGATCTGCGTTATTTCACTCACTACAGTGACCAGCCCAAGAAATGGATTAGGCGATCGGGTTCCATTCTCGAAAGGGGCAAAAACCTTGTCTTCTCCTCCGACTCCGGAGCGGATCTGGAGCCCATCCAACCTCCATCCTGCCTCCTTCTCCTCCTCCTCCTACTTCTGTTCCTTCTTCTTCTTCTTATTCCTATTCTTCTTCAACGATGCGACAGCCAGCATCGGAACCCGGCCTATTCCGTGTGTCGCCTCCAGATATCTCTTAGCCTCCATCCAGCGTCACGATTAACTCAAAACCCACCGTAAATTTTAAGGGTGTAATGATTAATTAATTAATTAACTTTACCCTTTACTTTAATCCCTCGAATAAAAAAATCGACGTCTGATTAAGGAATGTAATATGATTAGTTATCTCTGGGTACCTCAAGTTTCCGTCATGCAATGACGGAGTTATCTACTGTACAGAATGCCAACACAAGAAGGATACGAACCTGATGAACCCAGAGATGTAATCAGGAGACTAATTATAATATTTAATTATATTTTAAGGATTCTGCCAGAAGAAATTGTGGACCGGGTAGCTCAGTCGGTATAGTGACTGGCTACGGGATGGAAGGTCCGGGATCGAATCCCCGTGAGGGCGAGATTTTCCGCACCTGTCCAGACGGGCCCTAGGGCTCACCCAGCCTCCTGTAAAATGGGTACCGGGTCTTTCCCGCTGGTAAAGTGCGGCCGGGGCGTGCTGCTGACCACTCATCCCCTTCTAGTGCCGCGGTCATGGAAGAGTAGAGCTATACCTCTACCCACCTTCTGGGCCACACCGGGCCTGTAACGGGATCACTTTACCTTTTTTTTTTTTACCAGTAGAAGTTGGCTCCAGTGTGATGCATATGGTAATTTAACTGAAACCAAAAATACATAAATCGAACTGAGGAATGATGTTTAGCTATATCATTTACGTTACGGCCTCCAGACAACTGTCCAAATTCCCGAAGCTGCATAGGTGAAAAGCGCCTTCAAATAAGAAGTCACAATACGGATATCACTTTCAGGCTCAATAATGCATGCGCCTTACCTTACATTTAACACAAATGGATAAATGAATAACTGTCCACCAGCTGTCCAACATCAGATTAGTTTTAACAAGATACAAAACGTACGTATAATCTAACATTGAGGGGCGTTCGCGTAACTATTGTTGTTATAGAAAAGTGATAGGCATTACACATTCTGAGTGTGTCTGTAGCCTTATTTATCTAACACGCAACTCGCATGCGCCTATTTCATTGTCATCGGTGGCCTGTCTGGGCCTACCATATTTATCCACATAAACGGCACAATTTTAGGAAAAAAAGTTTTGCAACATAAAATGTTTTTTCACTTTCTCTACAAATTTGTCTGAGACGTTGCTCATTGTAAGAAGAATTCGGCGAGATAATGTCACAAATATACGAACGTTTTCATGTAAAGTATCCCTCATTCTTGTCAGATTAAATGGAAAATGAATTTTATCGACAGATTTTTTAAAAATGTAAAATT
>Ga0123354_10003028_pt1 | contig 22899 bp, 14 predicted proteins | sample TergutLab28metaG_2_FD_97872 | JGI IMG/M metagenome (GOLD analysis project Ga0123354, IMG submission 97872) | Labiotermes labralis P4 segment gut microbial communities from Petit-Saut dam, French Guiana - Lab288 P4 | ecosystem: Host-associated > Arthropoda: Insects > Digestive system > Gut ... | reverse complement strand
TAATACAGGAACCAAATATGTTAGAATTATGAAACAAACTGCATTTTGAAGAGAAAAAAACGGAGAGTATATACCATGTTTAAAATATTCGGTACCTATATTTGTTGAATAAATATATAAAATACAACTTTGGAGGTTAGCGGTGCGGTCTAAAGGTTAAAGAGGTTTTTACTCAAATTCATTTTATAATAGTGAAGAATATTTTAATTATCAAAGATAATCCATTGAAAACTGACAGAAAATTGAAAACTGGTTTTAGGTGTTTTATTATTTGTACTTTATTATTTACCAATAAGATTCTCCCAATACTGTGTATATTATATAATAAAATATGTATGACTATGTCTATATCCACAGGATTGTATCCTAAACTGGATTTATGGAATGCGAATAAATTACATTACATTACACTGATTCCAGCCCTGCACCTAGCAAATTCTGCTCTTGTGGATCAACAAAGAAGTCCTCACACGAAAACACTTCTGACAATGATAAGACAAAAGTTGTGGTACATCAGCAGGGACAATCACAGGGCCCTTATTTCTAATCAGAAGGAATAAAAAATGTAATGCAACGATGGGACATATCTCAGGGTCAGAAAATTACATAATTTAATCCATTATGCCTTGCTGATTTGGACATTTCAAAGTAAATAAACATATAACATGGTCACATAATGCATAGTAAATAGCCCATGCAGATCAGATATTCAAAGGAGTGAAAATAAGAAAGCCAGAGGAATCTAATAACAAAGAACTTTTCCACACTCAGCTTTGTCTTAACTCTTAATTTGTCTCATTAGATATCCTATGCACTGTTTCCATCTTTGCATGATTTGAAAGAGTTCTCATGCAGGTACACTTGCCACCTCTGGGATTTCTATAGAACTATGTGGCCAAGTTCTTAATGCCGTTTATTGAAATCTCTGTAGAAGAATATGGTATGTCATGACTTTTCTGCTTGAATTTTTTATGTGACAATTAACAAAAAATTACAAAAAATATACAAAAGCCAGATATTATCTGTTTTTGTGAACACACTGGTAATAGGTCAAAAGGTTACAAAGAAATATTCTGCTTCTCACATCACAAATTCTATGAAAAGTGGAAAATTTGCTAGCCATAAACACACATGCAAAACCCCTGGAAACATCTGGCAGAACTCTTTTGGCTTTGACAAGTTTTATCATTGCAAATGAAGAGGTCATAAAGAAATTGGAAAGATTAATTCTGACCATAATTACTGGTGTTCAAACAGATCTCAAAATTAATCCATGGCTTTGTTGATAATAAAGATGGTAATTATAACAAACTAAAGCACATTACCAATTTCTGTTTGACTTGAGTGGCTGTCATCTGAAGAAACATCCTCGAAGTCATATATCAGCTTCTCGTACTTTGATCGGTCCTCTGCTGGGGCCCTTACAAAAGGTGGTGATGTCCCATTACTTCCCAGAAGTATGGCTGAAGCAACCCCTTCTCTACCAGGACCATCCAACTCAGGGGATGAATTGTTGCTCCTCTCTCTGGTCCACTGACTGACTCGAACTGAATCAGCTGACTTTATGCAACCTGAAATTCAAACTCTTGAATGTCACTGCTCAGCTGTTACATTTACATGTCTTTTAAAATTATGCTGTAAGCAAAATTCACATTTTATAAATAATACAGTACCCTTTGCACACTGAATTAATGCAGCTCCCACCTTCCAGTAAAATTCCTCTGACTTGATTATAAAGGGGTGCTGATAAGTCCTTAGTCCGACCAGGAAGGAAACAAGCTTATGTTTCTGTCAGAATGGTGTGAATTTCCTTCAGCGTCTTGCCTTGCAGGAAAAATAACTTGATGACAGTTCGCGTCTCGATATTGTTGAAATCGTGCAATGCCCTGCAATGCTTCCAAGCTTGTTTCCTTTCTGGTCGGGCTATGGACTTATCAGCACCCCAGTACAAATCAGTTTGTTAATTCTGGGCATGGAAACAATCTCACTTTCTCCTTAGAATCATACAAAACATATGAGGGAAATCAAGTAAAAAACCTTAAGAGTATGTACAGCTGTATACACAGCATGTCATCAGCATGTGTTTGAGGAATTTAGCATGTATGGCAGATATGGGAACAAGAAATGACATGATAAAGAATTATATGAAAAATGGTAAAGTTGCACCAAACCTATCTACATTAAATTAAATGGTAAATAATTTTTATGTGACATTCTGTTGTGTGTCAATGACATGAACAGGTAAAATCAATATCAGTATCAATAGACAATAAAGTCAAACTGAGCCTGGAGGTGGCCTAATTTAGGTTGAAACATGTAGCTGCTCAATCAGGACTGATAGGTTGTCCCGAAATGACAGTAAGGAATTATCACTACATGCTGCATAACAGCCTAGCAGAGCACAGTTCTCAGACAGACTTTATTGTCTAATCAAGCTAATTGTGTTTCGACTGATATTGATTTTACCCATTTAAGGTAACCAATTTTTTAAGTTTTCAGTTGACTTATGTATGTAAATACATTTTGTGAACAGAATGTAGTGTTTTTGAATGTGGAACCTTGTGGTACACAGAGCAATCACAAGGCTTTAAAGAGTCAATTTTATGAGGATTTTCAATTTTTAACAAATAAAATAAATTCAGCATTCACAAAGAAATGTATTTTCATAACAATAAAAACACTGAGAGGTAAAACACAGAAAGAAGAGATGGATGGTTCCTACAGCATAGACTGCAGCAAGAACTACGTCCTAAGGTTTGACTAGGAAGCCGTAACAGAAACAAACACAAGATATATAAGAATAAATGTAAGAGTAATACCAAAATCAAGCTTCAATTGCCCATTCCTAAGCACCATGTGACAATGGCTCATACAGGTGATCTGAAAGTAAAGCTTCTTCCATTCTATGCTTCAGCACATATTAAATTGCAAGGTCAGCACCACAGTTCAGTGACTTTATTTCCACAGCAGAGGGGGCTACGGAGTACCAGATCCTGTGTGAATGTAGTCACTTCCTTTACAGTAATCTAATCCCAGTCATCAAGCCTGTAATCATTAGATCCTTATTTCATATTTACGTACATGCATAATAACCATGCCATTGGGTGACAGCCCATTTTCAGTTATTATTATTATTATTATTATTATTCAATGACTGAGCTATCCTGGCTAATTCTGAATCTTAGAGAGATTTGACTGAACCAGCAAACGAAAATGTACATTATTACAGTTTGATGACTTACAGATTCCACATAGGTGATTTCTTGACTGGCTACAAGACTTTTAAACTGCTGAAGGAATATCCAAAATCTTGAAGGTAGTGAGGAGCCAGGACAGCATGGTGAGTACAGTGACTAGGCCACAGGCTGGACAATTTGGGTTCAAGTTCCAGCAGGAGTAAGGGAATTTTTTATTATTAATAAAGAGATGCTACAATGGCCTGACAGTATCTTAGGCAAGAATAAACCATGGTTTCTGATCTGTCAAATGACCAAATGATCTAGACAGGAAATCAGATGGAAGTTTACCTCATTCTCCCTACTTCAAGTATCCCAACCCTCAGGCAAGTGGTGTTTACCTAAATTATCTACAAAATCCATTCCTGCTCACAGGAATACAATCCATGTCCATCAGACAAACCAATCAGTTAATCCTGTAAATGGAAATAATTTTTATTTACTGTAAAAATTACGTGAAGCACATTAACATATGCTATGAACAGCAGCAGGTGTTAGACAATGCAACACAAGAGACCTGAAGAAGTGTTTCAGTGTCATGACAACTATACTTCAGCAGACAATGGATTCTTCAATTCTTAAACAGGGATATCTGTCTGGAAAATGCTGACACTTTCTCACACTAAAAAGCCTACAACAGGAAGAAATGATATTATCAATCTGCCAGTAGAGCAAAACCCCAAAATAATACTGCAATGGCTTCCATGTCTGTTCTAGTGGCTTGTCTATTAAGACTAATTACATGTGTAATGAGATAATGGAATGAAAATGGTGGAAAAGAATGCAGTACAAGAGCTGCATCTTCGAGCTGAAAGTTGATGTCCATTAAGTGTATCTAACACCAACGTAATTACTTACTATAAATAGTATAAATACAGATCTCATGAATGAAATAGGTTTAGACTGGAACACAAATGCAATGATGAAGGTAAAATATTCATAGCAACATAGTGCAGAGGTGCCCTCTGCTAATGCATCATCTCATTAACAAGTTGTGACAGAGTGGAGGCAAAGTTCAAAACATTCCAGACTTGTGAACACAACCTTGATGTTGCAGACTTCTTTCAGTGTGAAAGTATCTGGTTCTTAGTAAAACAGAGTTTGGGTAGGCTCTAGAGCCAGTTTGGACACATGTCAAACCAAAGGAACCCTACTCATCAGGTGGCAAACTCCAATAATTCATCAGATAACCAGTCACTTCAATAACTAGGTTACTGCAGCTCACAATTAACATATTGGACTAATTACATGATATACCAGCTGAAAAATGCCAGAAAATGAGCCTATGTTTGCCCATTACCTTCATTCCATACTTCCAATATTCTCAAGATCACAACCATAGTGGGATATATCAATTAACATGTCCTGAATGTCCCAAAAAACATATATTTGGCAAACTGGTGAAAGTTCGCAATCCACTTCAATGAACATGCCCATCTTTCCAAAACTCTAACAACTGAACATAAGCACATCATGTAAATGGACATGCATCAGTGAACATAAACACATTTACGGAAGTGTTACATGTTAAAAACGGGATACTATAGGAGTAAGACAGAAAAATTTTAAATTTATAGAGAACTGATAAATGGCATGTACACAAAATGAAAACAGATATCCCATATTAAGATCACAGCCAAGCACTGACTATACTCAAATTCTTCATGGTTTTTCTCAAGGAATCCAGTGAATGTATGGACAGCAGCTTAAAATATGTCACAACTTCCAATTCAAAATCATCCAAGCATACCAACCCCTTCCACTCCAAAATGAGATCATGGTTACTTTCCACTGCAACTTATAAACTACTGATGTAAGGCAGAATAAAGTCTGTGCTGGCAGATGGGAACAGAATAAAGTGTCATGTCAACAGTGTCTTGAATTATGATTTGGAAACGTGCATCTGGAATTCTGACGTAATATGAACACAGTATGAAAAGGGGAGGGGAGAAAAAAAAAATTGAACATCAACCAGTCACTTACAGAAAGAATGGAAGAGAATCAGGATAGGTATTTAAACAGCTGGGTATGCTTCACATACAACTGCCAAAAACAAAACACAAAAAAAAGCTTAGTTATGAAACTGGTTACAACCATCAAAACCACACTGCTGTTAAGACTCTGCATGTACTGTGTCTAAACTGTATACTGGAAGTGAACTGCAATTTTCATGCAGAAAAAAATTGTTTGTTTTTTTCTAGCAGCCAATTATTAAGAGTCACACTGCCATTTGATCCCTTTGTTCTCTGTACTTCCTGCTGAGTAAAACTTGAGACTTTGGAAGCTGTGGTTCTGATGTGGTGTATGTGTAAAAACATTTAAAGTTAAATGTCCAAACTATTCAAAGTTTAAAACCAATTTGGTCAAGAACTTTCTTTCTACCTTAACACTTTTTAAGATTTGGATGCACAAAGCCTCAGATGATCACATATGTGTTCATAGTCAATGTTATAAATGGACACAAGGTCATGTTTGAGAATAACTCGTACTTACTATCATCACAAATTTAACCAGGAGCTTGGAAAATGAGTGAACAGATGCTTATATGTGATATGGTTTGTATATAATTCAATACTAAGCAATCAACTGAGTGGTTTTTGGCAGATGTTTCATAATATACAAACATGGAGGGTCTCTGGCATGTTATACTCAACACTGTATATACACATAACATTAAATATGGACCACCCATATCATAAAAATAATCTAAAAACTAACGAAGTAACTAAGGAACTGACAGAAGGTGCAATGCACTTCATAATCTAAACATGAATAAAAATGACTTTAAACTGTGGTTGGCAAATTATGCAACTTTCCATCCACTATGCATCCATGGTCAGAAATTTTCAATCTTTTAGAGTTTATCATGTGTTCTTACACTTCACAGTACAGGTGGCAAATAATAATTATAAATTGAACTGCTAATGGTAGATATACAGACCAACAATCCTCCCAGAGGACAGTTTGCCCTAAAATATAACAAACAAATTTTACTCAAACACCAATATTTCATGCAGTGCTGAAAATCAATCACATAGAAACCTGCCTCTTAGCAAATGGGCAGTCTGAAGAATGTCCTGCTAGGCCTGAATGCTTTAGTAATGTACAGGGGTACCATATAGCAATCTGCCAGACACTGCTCCACATTTGTTACAATTCTCTTTACATCTGACCAGGGTTGTTTCAATATGAAGGTGGAAGCAATGGTTCACTACACAACACTACCTTAGCTAATCAGAAACAAAAGCCTTAACTACCAGTAATCTCTTAATACCAAAACAACTACCCACCACCACCTTGTTACCTGGAACACCCCTAATCAGAAAGAGAGAAGAAAATAACTAGACGCCAACAGTTGAAGAGCAATGCCATTTATTGCAGTTGCTTGTACACAGTGCAACTGATGAAACAGACAGATAATCAAGAGGGATATAGAGAGAGATCCTGACTGGAACAGACTGAATTTAAATCCGTCCAAATGAACAAAGCATTCTAATGATACATAGTTCTGATCAGGGCCGTTCCAGTTCACATGTTGGAGAGAGGGTCTCTTCTTTTTTTTAAATTCAGTCACAAAATTACATACAATACTTATAACAAACAACTAAAATGGTCAAGGTCTTCCATAAAATACATTATCATCCACTTCTTGAATAATATGTACTATAGCACAACTGGTTGCAAGGTCTCAAAATTACAGCCATCATAAGACAGAATAACCCATCAGTTCTCAAGCAAGCACTCTGCAGTAGCTGTATTCAGTTTTGCTTATCATGTCGATACAGATACTTCAACTGGCAGACGTGTATAACACCATTTAGGAACACAGATTCTTGTGGGAATGAAGATGACATGAAGATGACATGAATCCTGCCACTGAAACAGAACTCAAAAATACCTGCATCAAACTACTTTCATTTGTTTTAAAATTATTCACAGTCACATCTGTGAAGTACTTGTCTATCTGCAGCAGACACAGCCAGTGACAACTGAATTTCTTATCTATGTGACATCAGTAAGGTTGAATGTTAGACACTTGCTACCAGGCCTTCAACCTTTCACTTTGTCAGGCGATCTTAAAACTAATTTAAATTACGTATGACTCAGAGTCTAGGCCAAGAGCTATAAGCAGTTGAGCTAATTCCAAATATTCCAAACTCAAAATCAAAATATGTTACTGGCAAATGAAGCTCTTAGCAATGAGGCAGTGTGCAGCATCCAGTTTGGTCAGGGCTGTTTATAAAGTCAAAGGTCCAATGGGCACAGACAGATTACATACAGCATACAGATCCATGGGACTGTGTGTTTAGTTTACTCCTAATAAATGCTATAGGACCAACAAACATTTCTGGTCATATGTACTGGCATTTATGAGACATTTTTAAATAAATTTAAAATATCATTTTAAATGACACAAAAATAAAGGCACATAACTGTCATACTAGAGAACAGCAGCATAGCATAAATACTGTACACACATCCAGTATGTAGATAAATGTCACACCAGAGAACAAGAGCATACCACAGATTCCATATACACATTCACCCACCACATAAACAAATAACCTGAGCAGCTTTGCACATTTACATCACTATATACAACTACTGTACTGTGCAAACCCTTGCTTGAAGTCTGCAGTCATTTTTTAAGTACTGGCACCAGTTAAATCAATTGTTGAATACTTTTCATGCCACCGATGCAGGTTCTACATGGAGTTTCACTATTTGATCAAGCTGATACTCTGAGACCAGTTGTATAGTACATGAACACATGGCAGAACAATGCGAAATCTTTTTCTTTCAACTCTCTCTCACTCCCCACCCCAAAAGTAGTATCAAATAATGAAACAGCTTGTGTTCATTTTGTGTGTGGTACAGATACCTGTAAGTCTGAATTGTGTGTATATTTTAAATATCAGAGTTTTTACTTGGGCAATCTCACCTAAGAAAAATTCACTCTATGCCAAAATAGATTGACTACCTTAGCGTCAAAAGAGCTAAGTGAAAATACTACATTCATCTGATCATCCAAATAACCCAAATTCATTAGTTACCACATATTTGAAGTATTGCATACAAGATATCATGGAAGAAATCATAGGGGATGACCCAGACACTCCTAGGGAATGTGTATACAAAACATATTGAGGGAAAAATGGATACAAAGAACAGAGAAGTTTAACATCCTTTGCAGTACCTTTACAACATTAGGTACGAGAAAAATTACTAAACACACACTGTTAAGTGTAATATATTTAGACAAGCAGAACACATTTCAAATGTTCAATTTAGCTCAGAATCACATCCACAACAGGAGAGTGTTACAATGTTCAAGTGGCCCAGATTCATTACAATGAAAAAAAAATTATGACAAAGAATGAGCTGAGAGACCAATACTCAAGAAATATGAGCACAGGCATGGAACAGGAACATCATATTTGTACCAAGATTATGATGAACTGACAAATAAGGAGACCAAACATTCAACTTATGTGACGTAGGGCTCAAGTTGAATGTTTGGTTTCCTCACGTGATGTAGGACTCTGCTCGAATGAATCCACACCTCTATCATAACACAATGCACCCGACTGATTTTCTTCCATTTTCAACTTTCATACATGGTCCAATATTGACACAAAATGTGACTTTAACAAACAGAAATGAGTTCAAAAGAGAAATCTCCTCTGAGGCCCATTTATTTTAACATAATACATCCCCAGCCAACTAAAATTGGTCACTTTATACTGTTTCAATCTTAAATTACATATGAGAATAAAACATGATTTTCCAAGCAATAAATTGAGCCCCAAGAAAGGAATATTTACAAGATCATTTACTTGAACAAATAAAACCTCAAGCTGAACTTTAATAGGTCATTTTATTTTCTTCCCATTTTATACTTATTGCTATTAAAATGTGGAAGATATATATCACTAGGTGTAGACAAAACTCTGGTAAAAATCGGGAGTTACAACACTACGTCCTGGCAACAATAAGCTTCTTAACTTTATTTGTAAGAAGGAAGAATTCCTTGAACAGTGCAGGCAGTCTATTATTATACCTAATTACAAGAAAGGTTACAAGACTTTGCAGTAATGATGGAGGTTTATCATGATTTCAACTACATACACAATTTTATCCAACATTTGCATATCAAGGTTGGCAAGATATGTAGATGGAATTACTGGTAGTCGACAGTATGGAGCTGCATGTACCAAATCAACTACTTGTGCATTCTGCATACATAAGACACTGGGGGGGATTCCATTGAGCTGTACACCAGCTATTTACAAATTTCAAAAAGGCCAATGGTTCAGTTTGGAGGGAGGTTCTTTATAAAATTCTCACTTAGTGTGTTAACCCCTTGAAACCGCAAGTACTGACATTAAAAACAATGTGTTTAAACGATGCCTACACTAGAGTTTAGAGAGGCAAACAACTGTTTGATTAGAATGACCTGAAACAAGATGTTTTGAAACAGTGCTTTTCAATTTTGTGGTGGCATATCCCATTACGAGTAGAATGGTCCATCAAAACCAGAATGGTATCAGAATGAGACACAACTGCTTCTTGTCTATCTTAACTTAGTGGGGGAAAACATAACTACCATAATGGAAAACACAGAAGCTTTATTAACTGCCAGCAAGGAAGGTGAACTGGACATAAATGCTGTGCACATTTAAGTATATATTCATATCTCATCAATTGAATACAGCATGAAATCACAATAGCTACTACATCCTCTGAAAATAGGGCAAACTTAAAAAATTTTAAAGTTACAGTAATAAATGCAAACAACGGCATGAAGAAATTAAGAGCAGATTAAATTCATGGAATGGCTACTACTATTTGGTTCAAGAGCTCTGTCTTCCAGTTTGATGCCTAAAATTATAAAGTTTACGATACAGAGAGCTATAATTCTGTCTGCTGTTTGGCAAAGGTGTGGAACTTCATACCTTACATTCACCGAGAACTTAGCAGAAGTGTTTGAAACTGAACACTAAAGAAAACATTTAGTCCTAAGAAAAAGAGGACGTAATTAGAGGCTGGAGCAAATTGCAAATTGAGGACCCTGAAGATCTCTAGATCTCTATTCCTCACCAAATATTACTAGGATGATAAAATAAAAAAGGATGAAATGGCCCAAGCAAGTTGCATGTATAGAAGAAAACAGAAATGCATACAATATTATGGTTGGAAAACCTGAAGGAAACAGACTACTTGTACAACTAGGCATGGATGGAAACATGTTAAAAATGATTCTTAAAGAAACGGGATCGAAGGGCATGGACAGAATCCATAGGGCTCAAGATACGGACCAGTGGTAAGCTTTTCTGCATAAAGTAATGAACCTTTAGGTTCCATAATATGCAGGGAATGTCTTGATTGAGGACCTATCAGCTTCTTAAAAAGGACTCTGGCCCATGGAGTTTGACTGTTTCACAATGCACAAAATGTGATTTATGAAAATAATAAAAGTGTTTAACATATGGCAACCTCAGAGGCCCATTTTTCAAACAGTATCACAGCCAAATTCCAATTTCAAACAGGCCAATTTGTTTCTTCCTATTTTCCCTTACTACAGTCAGTCCAAAATTTGAATAAGTCAGGATTTTCAGAAGACTGAACCAAGATAAGGGTTCATCTCGAAGACCTGTTGAATTGGATACAGAACACCACAAGTCCAATTCCAAATATACCTACATACTGTTTCAATCTGAATCTTACTGGACTGCACCCAACAATGAATACAAGATCTGTTTTTCTAAACAACAAACTGAATTAAAGAGATTACCACCTCTGAAGACCACTCACCTCTACATATCAAATTCCACATAAATTTTAAACTGGGAGGACTCACTCTTTATATAAGAAAAGAAAGGTATTTATCAAAAATCAAAATAAATCTTATATGAGGAAATAAAATGACATTACTCTTGTGTGAGCAATAATACTATTAAAGTTTCTTCATAACTTAATGATACAACATTCAGTAAGATAAAGCTACACTAAAAATGACCACATTATGCCTATGTGTAAAATATACACTAAAGTTCCCAATCATATGTCATGGAATTTAGTAGACAGCAACATTAGGTGCTCCGCAAAAACAAAACTAATTTCAGCACCAATATTTTTCCTACCATTAAAATAATAACAGATACTGCCAATATAAAACAGAATATGAGGTAAGGGTCGGGTGCAATTTGCAAGGAAACACAGAACTGTTCTAAATGAACACAACGGTAACAACCACAATGCATAAAGTTTTTGAGACAGCACATTCCCATTAGGCCATCCAATATTAACAACAAAATTCCACTAGTACATCCCCTTTACAACCATCAAATTCTGTACCAGTATGTATATGTATTTACAGTTGAAGTATCAAACATCAATAACTCAACCATCTCCAAACACCATACATCAACTTAACACTCAATTACTTTACAACAAATGCATTGTTCCCAACTGTAGGTGTATTTATAATTTTGCTATTTGATATAATTCTTACATACGAGTAGAAGTTCAACCCACTGAACAGTAATAATAAAATATGTACACTGAGTGTAGATCATCTTGTTGGACATTGTTTACACTATATGTATGTAGTCACCTTATGACACTGCAGACAGTCTCTCCTTACAACTACAATCGTATGCCCTCCATGTGGACATGCACACACACAAATTCCTCATCTGTCAATAGTAGTGATGAAACATTTGGGAGTAAGGAGAAATGTATGCCACTGACAGTCATTCAGGTGACTAGAAGCCAGAAGTGCCTGTCTTTATTTCTACAATTCACAAGCTCACTCAATGACAGGAGGTTCGACCAAACTTCTCGACCTCCATTGTTAAAATGTCATAAAGTTAACATGAACAAATCATAGACAGCTTAGAGAAAACTGTATTACTGTAGTCTGGTAAAATGCAAGAAGGCCTTTTCAGAACAGCTCTATTCAAACATTCTAACTTCCAGTGCAATTAAGAAATGGATTCTACTGCTTCATATGAACAAATACATAGTTCTGTGGCATCTACAAATGCAGTGGCACTGTGCATCCAGACAGTTCAAGTGCACTTTAATATGGATAAACCAATGTCATACTACTGTGAATGATATCCTTATGTTGAACAGAAGGACGGAGAATAATACAGAATGATACAGAATGAAAACAGAATTTTGTACTCTCCACCAATGAATGGGGTAGGAGGATGATAAGACGGAATGGGGAAAAACACGACCTAGGCACAAATGGGGAGACATAATTAAAGTGGTCTCTATAAAACAGGGTGAGAATGTGGGCTGGGTTCACTCAGTGGTAAGACCTTATCAACACAGCAAAGATCATAAAGTTTCCACACAAGGCCTGAAAATTATTAAGCTGAGCAATTACCTCCCTCTCAGCTAGGACTTTACTCTTTGATACTAGTGATCCTGTAGTTTCTCTCAGTTGGTATTTCTCGAAGGACCTTTAACGCTACAGTTTACAGTGTGCACTCATATTTTAATATTTTCAGTACATATAATCTGTTACATGCTACAAACAATTTATGTAGTCTCTGGAAGGCAATAGTAAACCCCACCAAATCCCTCCAGCTGGTTTCCAGTCAATCCTATAATATGGCCTTGCACACACACACCAGTGAAATTCACTTCTTCTGATCCTATGTTATTAATAAAATTTGGAAGTTAAGTATGTATGACTAGAATTACACACAGCAATTATAAATTACACTGCAAAACGGGCAATAAAAATTAGCATTAACGGCAAAAGAAGTGTCATGTAACTTCCTTTAAACCATAAAACATACAAATCCCATTCTATTATCCACCAGGTGTTATCAGTAGAAAGTTTAATAAAATACACTGTATACCGAATGGGTGCCCACATTATTTGACTTAATTTCACATATGGGGTGGGGTGGGGTGGGGAGAGAGAGAGAATTGCTCAATCTCATTACATACACGACAGCGTAAAACATACACCAGAACTCCAGTTTGCAATGCAGTTACTATACAATTAAAGACAAACATAGAAATACTATTTTCTACCCAAGAATAACTAAAATACCTGAGGCAGACCAGCGATCCAGTGTTACGTACGTAAATTCTTTAATAACTCCTATCTACCAGAATTACTATATATATATATATATATATATAAGCAACATTCAAAATGAAAAACAAATAACAAACGAATATAACAAAGAGCATTAAAAGCACTTACATGTTACACAGCAGTCTACATATCACTAACACTGACAGTAAATAGGATTTAAAATCCCTACACATTAGAGTCAGCATGTGTCCGAAGTGTAAAACATGTCTGGCATGCTCACCCTATTATAATCCCTATTGCTACTTTTGTTCCTCTGATTCATCAGTATGTTCGGAGAAGCCCAAACACAATCACTTCGTTTTTCATGTGGGATGTGATATGACGTGGTTTCAGCATCAACTGTTTCTCTGGCCTCTCTGGCCCTTCTATATTCCTTGTACTTATCTCATGAATGTTAACACAATGTATTATTTACAGTGTTTTCAGTACTTACATCACAAATGGTAAGATACGTCATTTACTGCACTTGCCTTGTACAAAGGCGACACGTTGAGACTGTCGAACTGTCTTGCAGGCCCCAGTTCCTACCTCAAAGAGAACAGTCTCCATACATATATCACACAAAGGTACAAAGGCATTCATGTCACCTGTCTTATTTTTGTCCAATTTAAACCAAAATCAGAATATGCTGACACATTTTAGGAAGTATCCCAAATATGACAAGTCACAAAAATTCATTTGCAAGTCACCCTGTTCAGTGTTGATGGACAGATGCACATAATGAAGTTAGTAGTTGCTACTCATTTTGCAAATGTGTGTAGAAAGATAAAAATCAAACCACCACAAATGGGGCTCTGGTGTATAACTATCAGAACTAAAAGAATACTTTAAACATTAAAAAATTTTAACACTCACATGTATCCATCTTCAACCCAAAACACCAAAATGAAAACAGCAAATCATAATGATAAAATATTAAAATGCACAACACAATCACATATTTACTTATTTTGCTATAAATATGGTGTATAATTATCAGAACTGAAAGAATGCCTTAAACATTTAAAATGTTAACATTCATGTTTTACCCATTTTCACCCCAACAGTCAAAATGATAACAGCAAATCCTAATGATAAAATATTAAAATCCACAATAAGATCACATATTTATGTCCTTTATTACAAATGTTTCTCAAAAACACTTCAATGAAATAAATGACCAATTAATCAAAATGTGTACAAATAACCTAACAAGTTTTCTCTGAAACAGCATGAACAAGTAAGGGGAAACCATGCAAAACAACAGCCTCCCTCATCTCCTACAGCAGCATTAGAACAGGCAATGCTTGACCTATTGTCTGCCAATGAATCATCTCAGCTGGTGATGCAAGCCACGCTAGGTCTTATGCTATCTGATCTGCTTGATGCTGAAAGGCTGGCTTTCTTTAAAATGTAATTCACACATACATGTTACAAGTGCACAGACAGAGATTTTCCATACTTTTGTTTTATATTGGGCAGTGGCATAATCATTCAACTTGCATTTAAAAAAAGAGACTCATAATCTTTGTGTCATGTTTAGGCTTGGCAGTGACAGGGTTAAAGCATATAAAGGTGAAATATTAGTGAAATAAATAAACCACCCCATAGTTTCAATTTTACTGGGTGTTTCAAAAATGCTAATACCCATACACAGATCCTTCTGTTATAGGTTTTGTTGACTGAGAAGTACTGATATGACAGACAGACAGACAGACTGGAAAAACATGGAATGCTGCTGCCTGGATGGTGCAGCGAAAGTTGCAACTGTTTGAAGTACCCAATTTGCATCTTGAACTGTGAATTGATTTTATTTAAATAAGTCCATATCGTTGTTACATTTTTTTATGTAACATGTATGAAGGTTATACGTAAAGTTACATAAGGCAATTATTGATGTCACCATTTGCCATATGCTTGCGGCATTATTACGAAATGGTTTCAAGCTACGTCAAGTTCAAATCAGTTTAGATAACAACTGATTCCATGGAGCCACCCCACATTTTTTTCTTAAAGCCTCCATTTATGATATTCTAACAAATCTACATCTGGTGGTGGTGGTGGTGGTGGTGGCAGCAGCAGCAGCCAGTACAGAGAACCTACAACTAATGTAAGAGTCTGAAGCACAGTTATGGGCTATAGAAATCAAACATAAACAAGAGTTTACATTTATTATGATGTGTTGAATTGGAAGGGTATACAGAAAAATCTGCATGGGAGGCAAGTGGCCTTGAAGTCAAGAACTCTACGACACACTCTCCCATGATAAGTGGGTCCCTGTCACCACAGAATGGTGGTTCGTGAATGGAGGGACGGCCTCCAATATGGAGGGTAGCTTCGAATATACTGAATAAGTAGACGCGGACAGTCGACAAGGGGTGGTCTTCCAGCTTAGAGTTTGGGCCAGTTGCTAACAACTCCTCGCCGTGAAAAAGTACACTGCTACGAAACATTCATACAGCAAGCCTAGGACCTAGACTGACCCTTTGGTACAACTTCAGCAATGAAAAAGGGGCATGCGATTTGGTACATAGAATGTTAGGAGCCTGTATAGGGCAGGTTAACTTACAGCAGCAGCCAGGGAGTTAGAAAGATATAAATTAGATTTAGTGGGCATGCAGGAGGTTAGGTGGGAGAAAGGGAGCACAGTGAGAGCAGAGCATTATAATTTTTGTATGGAAGAGGAAACGAAAATCATCAATTGGGAACAGGATTTTTTGTACACCACAGAATAGTAACAGCAGTTAAAAGAGTAGAGTTTGTTAGTTATAGGGTGTCATATATAGCTCTGAGAGGTTGCAGGTGTTGTAATTATTCTGAGTGTGCATGCACCAAGTAGAGAAGTGAAGATTCAAAAGACAGTTTTTACAAGGAAATACAGCAGGTTTTTGATCATTTTCCTAAGTAAAGTATGAAAATTCTATTAGGAGATTTTAATGCAAAAGTGGGGAGAGAGAATAGTTTCAAACCGACAATTGGGAATGAGAGTCTACATCAGGATAGTAATGATAATGTTGTTAGAATAGTAAACTTTGCCACATCAAAAAATCTAGTTCTTAAGAGCACAGTGTTCCAGCACTGAAACATTCATAAGAACACCTGGACCTCTCCTGAATGGAAGAAGTGCAACCAGATTGATCATATATTGATCGATAGGAAATAGCATTCAAGTATACTAGATGTATGAAGTTTCAGAGGAGCTAACTGTGATACTGATCCCTATCTGCTGGTTGCAAAAGTTAGGGAAAGATTGGCAGTAAGTAAACAAGCAACACAGAAGTTTGATGGGCAAATATAATCTCGGGAAGTTAAATGAAGTGGAGGTTAGGAAACAGTATCAGATTGAGATTACAAACAGGTTTGCAGCTTTGGGGAACTTCAAGTGATGGTGAGGACATAAATAGAGCCTGGGGGAACATTAAAGAGAATATCAAAACCTCAGCTACAAGAGAGTCCAGGTCTGCACAAACTGAAGCAGCATGAACCATGGTTTGACGAAGAATGTTTAGGTTTTTAGATCAAAGGAAGCAGGTTAAAATGCAGTGGGTACAGGATTCAAGTCAAAGCACTGCAGATAATCTGAACACTGTAAGACGGAGAGCTAGCAGACATTTAAGGTATAAAAAGAAGAAATATCTAAAAGCTAAAATTGAGGAACTTGAAACTAACAGTAAGATAAAAAATATTAGGGACTTGTATAGGGGAATCAATGACTTTAAGAAGGGTTACCAGTCTAAAACTAATATAGTAAAGGATAAGAAGGGTGATTTCATTGGAGACCCCCTCAGTATTGTGGCTAGGTGGAAAAACCATTTCTCTCAGCTATTAAATATACCTGGGGCTAAAGACGTTAGGCAGACAGAAATACATACAGCAGAACCACTAGTGCCTGAGCTAGGTGCCTTTAAGTTAGAGCTGGCTATTGATAAGCTAAAAAGTCACGTATCACCAGGCACTGATCAAATCCCAGTAGAAATGATGAAGGCGAGGGGTAGAATAAAGCACTATGAGATCCATCAATTTATTATTTCTATTTGGAGTAAGGAGGAATTACCTGAGGAGTGGAAGGAGTCAATCTTTATACATATCACCATTGCTTTTCAACTTTGCTTAAGAGTATGCCATTAAGAGGGTTAAGGTAAACCAGGAAGGTTTGAAATTATATGGTACATAACAAATTCTGGTTTATGCTTATGGTGTTAATATATGGGGAGGAAGCATATATACTATAAGGAAAAATACACAAGCTTTGGTAGTGGCTAGTATGGAGATTGGACTACAAGTCAATGCTGATAAAACTAAGTACATGGTCATGTCTCGGGATTCAGAATGCAGGATGAAATCACAGTATAACAATTGATAACAGTTTCTTTGAAAGTGTGGAAGTGTTCAATATTTGGGAACAACCTTACCAAATCAAAATGCTATTTAGGAAGAAATTAAGAGCAGACTGAAGTCAGGGAATGCTTGCTTTCATTCGGTGTAGAATATTTTGTCTTTCAGTTTGCTATCCAAAAATTTAAAGATTAATATACACAGAACTATAATTTTGCCTGTTTTGCATGATTGTGCAACTTGGTCGTTCACAATGAGGAAGGAATGTAGGCTGAGTGTGTTTGAGAACAGGTTGTTGATGAAAATATTTGGGCCTAAGAGGGACAAGGTAACAAGGGAGTGGAGAAAACTACATAATGAGGAGCTTAATGATCTGTACTCCTCACCCAATATTGTTTGGGTAATAAAATTGAGAAGAATGAGATGCGTTGGGCATGTAGCGCATATGGGGAAAAGGAGAGGTGTACACAGGGTTTTGGTGGGGAAACCTGAGGGAAAGAGACCACTTGGGAGACCCTGGCATAAATGGAAGGATAATATTAAGATGGATCTTCAGGAAGTGGGATCTGGGGGTAGGGACTGGATCGAGCTGGCTCAGGACAGGGAAGGGTGCAGGCACTTGTGATTGCAGTAATGAACCTTCGGGTTCCTTAGAATGCAGGGAATTTCTTGCCTAGCCTAGAACTGGTTAGCTTCTCAAGGAATGTGCTCCATGCAGTAAGTAAGTATGGACTGATTAATCCCTACACTCTCAGGCCACCTGAAATAAAAACTAAACAAATTTCACGTTTTTATACATTTGTGTTAGTTACAAAGACTTTAGAAGCCATCAACAGAATATGTAGTATTGTGTAATACATATGGTACTCAGAAAAAATAGGGAACAGAATGGAGAAAATTACATATAAGGAATCCACATAACTGATGATGGAACTCAAGAAGTGCCCAAACATATACGATAGTGTGCATCTATTGTGTTCACATTTCTGTGCATGTAAGCTTAGTCTGATAAATTCCACATCATGCATCGCATGTACAATATTAAAATATATAAAGGCAATCCTCATAATTGATGTTCTACGCACAATATTGTTGGGGTGATAAGACCAAAAAGTGAGAGGTGGGACATGTGAAATCCACAAACACAATGCCTGATTGGAAAACCTCAAACAGACATCCACTTGATAGACCCAAACACAGATAAAGGATAATGCTACAATATATTTTGGTAAAGGAGTTTGTGAAGATGCACATTGTACTGAAATGGGCAAGGATAAGAGTTTAAGTTGGTATCTGTGGTGATTTGCTGGACCATCTGAAAAACTGCCATAAGCTGAAATCACACCATGGGCCAATGAATCAATTTTTAATTTTCTCTTGCACAATACCATCCAATGTCTACAAAAGTACCCCACCAATTATAACACTGTAAGAGGATTCAGAAGTGTTTCTGCAATTAAAAGTTATTTAACCAACAAATGTGGACATTTCAAACAAAATGTAAATCCCACACAGAAACATCCCTTGGTGTTTACGTGAAAGAGTTCTGAAAGATTGGTGTTATATTAATTAGGCTCATAAATCTAGTACCTCACTGTGTAAACAATTACAACACACAAATCTGCATTTACCTCATACCTGGAAATGATAATCATCATAATCCTGAATAAATTAAAAAATAAAAATTTTGGAGTTACACATACTGCATAAATAATTACAAAATAATAATTAGTATTAACAGCACCTACAACTGAACCTAAATGTACCAGTCTTTTTCCTTTCACAGCAACTGACTGGCCTAGTTTGAATTAAATGATTCTAATACATACATAACTTTCCTAACCATGAGCAAAGATATGACCCAAACATCCAAAATACACTTCAGGTTTGATTACACAATATAACATAATACATATATATATATATATATAACAGGCTACACAAGCTCACAATCTATTTAAAATTTTCTCCTGTAATATATTTACAAGCAGTATAATTAGACCCCATAACATTAATTCAAAATACTAAAACAATTTATGCTACATTTTCATATTACAAACTCCCCCCCCCCCCCCCAACTAAACATTTCATAAGTACATTCCATAAAAAAATCGTACATGAACAAATTCAGTTAATCAGATACATCTAAAATAAAAGTGTAAAAGGCAATGCTCAACATTTAATACATATGTGTCACAATGATAAATGCAACATCTTTCCTAACATTGTGATGATTTATCTTCATCTGGCTTTGTACAATAACCAAATCCGCCAGTAAATTAAATGGTCAGAGCAGTTCCCTACAGGCCAGCCTCATTTTCATCTGGCTGACCTCAGATGGTGGTTTTCTGTTACATAAAACATCTTTATACTGAGCAACTGTACTAAGACTGCAGCATTCTTTGTGATGATGTGGCCTGCCATATGCCAGCCGCTGTGTAGGTACCAACGCAGGAAAGAAATACATTCCTCATACAGTGATTCCTTACCTTATGCATGTTGCATCCCACTGGCTATTTTGTAATTAAAAAAAAAACCAGTCCCATTATCATGAAAACAAGGCTTCTAATTTTACAAAAAGCGTATTTTCCAATTATGTACTTTTTCATATTATATTAATCATAAGTGGAAGTTCTGAGTTTTAAGTCCAAAAGCCATACAAGTTGAGATATACTGCTCTAGTGCACATACAAAAGAAAGCCTATCTGCATTTAGAGTTTTTCCATAAGCATACTATACACACAACTGTGAAATATGTGCTTCAGTATTAAAACACGTTTCCCAATGACAACAGGCATTCTGTGAGTAGTGTTCACTATGCCGGGCTTCTTGTGTAAGGCCTTCACATAGTATGGTCAACTGTATCAACTTCTGCTTCAAGTTTCCCAAAACATAAAAACTACACACATTCAAATTTGGCCACTGCCTTTTACTACATACATACTCATCAAGCAAATTTCACATAGTATTGAATTTTTTGTGGTGCGCAATACACTGCTTCTGCTGGAAATGAGTGAGTAATTCTTTTCCACTTAATTGTTCAGAAAGAGGAACAAAACACTGCTTACAGTGCTTCAAGAGCTTCAGTATATGTTGCCACTTCTTTTGCACATCATATGACTGCCTACATGGTAGCTGGCAGCAGCAGCACCTACAAAATGTAGTAGCTTTTGCAATCAACTACTCTGTATGTACAGATGTCATAAGCAAGAAAAATATCCAGTTTTCAACACTCTCTTGCCTCTCTTAAGCAGAGAGATCTCATGAGTGTTATTCAGTCTTTGCCTCTTAAACAACAGCATTATAATGTTGGCAACGAGAAAGTTTAGAACAATGACGTGACTTCACAAACTAGAAGTACGGACTGCCATACTGGGACTGGCACATTGAAGATGTATTTACCATGACCAGATAACAAACAACAAGTGTGCCTATGCACCACTCCATGAAAGCATTTTGGGTTCATGGAGGTAAAGGTCCACACTTTCTAGACCCCCACCAACATAAGGAGGTGAATGGCCAGCAGCTTCACACTCTAGCTCCATCTCTCTGGGGGGAAAGATGCCCAAACTTTGAAAAATGGCAGCAAATCAAACATTCCCGCAAAGCACTGAACCCCAGCCACCCAACCTATGGCCATGCTGCCTCATATTGCAAACAACAAAATTCAGTAAATAATTTATACGTTTCATCACACAATTTGAAATGTAAGTAGAAATCATGAACTCCACTTGCACCTGATTAAATTTTGCCAGTTTCTGATTATGAACACTTACCAATCCATGGGGTTCACACACAATTTATTACTCATCAAAAATATGATAAATTTCAACTGCCTGTGAAATAAAAAAACCCAGTTTTTTACTTTGTGAAAGATACTATTAATTCTCAGACGGAATTTTGGCCATCACCTTGTGCTCTTACTAAACAATGCCTTAATCAACTGACCTACGAGATGGTAAATTTTCTAATGTTATAATCCAAAGAAGAAACGGTCGTCCGCAAAGTACCAAGGCTAATAACTACTAAAGTGCCAAGATGGATCAGACTGAGAGTAAAGAAAACTACATAAATGATGTCACTGATTAACACTCCTTAGGAAACTACCACGTTATTCTAATTACAATATACAACTGCACCCCAGAGTTGAGGCATGAAAGTATGTTGGCAGTGGCATAAAATACAAAAAGGCAGTTCTGTGTATTACATTCCCAAACACGAGAAAATGTGAATTCAGTGTGTGGGGGCCTGTTTTTTTTTTCCTGACACTGCAACTATGTTAACTGCCACTGACAAGCAGCTGTCTGTAATAGGCAAACACTTACTAATCATCTATTATATGTGGAACTCAAGAGAGTCTTTAACACATTTGTGAAAGGCATTCAATGGAACAAAGAGTGTTCATATGCAATACTCTGGCAAAGCATACACCATGGACAAAAAGGTGCCACAAATTTGGTAAGGAAAATAACCCATACTAACACTACCATATTAAAAAAAAAAGTCTAAGAGGAAAAATTCTGAATAACAGGTTACTTGCTGGAAAACATAAAACATGAGAACTTGAATCTGATTTGCATTAATTAATCATTTACATAACTTACATTAAGAGGGAACATAAGAGAGCCACAATAAAATTTACTAGTTACAAAAAATCCCCATGCAATTCATGAAATTTCTTTACATGACCTTACCTTGCAGATTGGCATGCAGTCAGCATATGCAAAATCATAGGTCCCATGTTTTTCAAAGATACAAATCTCAGCCCATTCTAACACCATTATCTAAGGAGTTCACTGAAGAGAAAATGTATGATACTACACATACTTTCCAAGAACTGCAGTACAACGTTCAAAGCAAAACATTCATGAGTATACCTTCACTGCATGTTGAGAAATATTTTAAGAAGGCACAAGGACTTTTTAGAAGCTAGAGGTCAGCACAAAAAAACTGTTACACATAATAAGGTAAGATGGACTGATGTGGGGAAAAAAACAGACTCTTATAAATTCGGGGCAGATTCAGGCTTCATATGTGATAATGCTCTCTGTGACAGCTACCATGCTCAGGAACATGACAAAAAACTACTCTCTGCACAAAGATTATACTGTAGACACAATATGATTATACTGTAGACACAATATGATTATACTGTAGACACAATATGATTATACTGTAGACACAATATGATTATACTGTAGACACAATATGATTATACTGTAG
>Ga0123354_10003027_pt1 | contig 22904 bp, 15 predicted proteins | sample TergutLab28metaG_2_FD_97872 | JGI IMG/M metagenome (GOLD analysis project Ga0123354, IMG submission 97872) | Labiotermes labralis P4 segment gut microbial communities from Petit-Saut dam, French Guiana - Lab288 P4 | ecosystem: Host-associated > Arthropoda: Insects > Digestive system > Gut ... | reverse complement strand
TTTGTTTTTAGGGGGAGGGGAAAAAAAGGTTGAGGGGTAGGAAAGAAGGGGGGAAAGATAAGGGGGGGGGGGGGGGGGGGGGTGGGGAGACAAAGTTAAAAAGATATTTCCCAGGGAGAACGCGACCGAGATATGTGTAATGTAGACACAGCTACCACGGTGCTACCGCCGATTGTTCCAGAAATAACCCGCACACTGTCTTTCCTTATTCATTTCCCCAGCAGCATAATTTAGTCCTCTGCCGGGAGCTTTCTCAGGTTGATTTGGCCTGCAGCGTTTGTCTTCTCGTCCTGCCGGTTGGTGGCTCAAATGTAGAGAGTAACAGTGGACTTAATTAAAGCGTACGAACTGATTCAATCTCTTGTGAGGGTTTTGATACGGACTGCGTTATTGAAAGTTCGTACTCAGTATTTACCGTTACTGGTGGGAAAATGTGATGAAAATACAAATATACGCGATATAAACTTGCGAATTGTGTGCTTTGAGGGAGTGAGTGCGCTGAAGAGATCGGCGTTTCTGCAGTGGTGTCCCACTTCGACGCTGCTGCAGTCGTGGGAGGGCGGTGGGGCAGGAAGCATAGGAGCCGGCAGGACATCGATCCCGCTGCCGAATATTTGAATTTGCTTCTCGAATTTTCGAAAGCAGTCTAATTTTAAAACGTAAAAAAAACATCATCATACTCATTCCGGGAAATAAGAGTCACAAATCATGACACAAAACGCAGGATATTTAGTGGATGAAAATTCCGTTACTTGTTGCGAAAAAGAACAGTGTTTGTTCTTAGACTTTAATCGATTTCGATTTTTGTAAAAGAAAGTTCTTCACTGAAGTAGAACATCATCAGCGATAAGGGATGGCTGACAGCGAAGGAGGTTCCGAACAGGATGATGTTTCATTCCTTCGAACCGTAAGTTGCATTTCTATTTGGATTGCTTCCTTTAAAGTTTGATTCTCAAAGGGCTATGTACATACACATAACTGAAAACGAACTAGCTATATGCTAATTCCACTTTTCTTTACTTTCGCTTAGATATATATAAGATGAAATGAATTCACTTCTCCTTCTACATCTTCATTCTCAGCATTGTAAAACATGTGAATCTATATTTAGTTCATTTTTCCTAAAGACTAAATTTCTAAAGTACCGGTGTAGAAAGGTCGTGTTAAACACACACACACACACACACACACACACACACACACACACACACACACACACACATATATATATATATATATATATATATATATATAAAATCAAGATATCGGAACTTGTTTTGAAATATCGAGAGACATTCCATCTATACTTACATTATTATTTACTTGCAGCTTGTTTCGATATCAAATTACGCAACATCTACCGGTAGAATTTGTCAGTTAAGTCAGAGTTTTGGGTGCTTCCAGCACTTCGTCATCATTTAGGTGCTGAATAATTACTCTGACTACACTCAAATGATGTTAGTGACCACTGTCACTCTAAAACACTGCAAAACTTCGCATTTGAGGATGTTATTACTTACAATACACTGCACATGTGCGGAATGTGTGATGATGCTTAGTGTACCCGAATCGCACATTCTGGCTATGGTTGGAATTGCATTCGATTTATTTCTATCTCCAATATCGTATGAAACCACACGACCCACTTCAGAATACATAAAATGATTCCTTGCGTTGCTAATAAAATGTAAATTTGCCCCTCTCCACGCCATGAAGGTTCGCAGGGGGCATACTGGTATAGATCTACTCATTCTCAACGACGAAACTATATGGAGCCGAGCGGTCAACTTAAGGCCCTGGCCGCTTCATCTCCGGGAAACAAACCCGGTACCCATTTAGTAGAATGCTGACTGACTTTCACAGCTAGTCTGGGCGTCTTGGAGAAGAGAAACGTATTTTGCTGCTACCGGCATTCGAATACCCTTTCGTCAAGCATGTACGCCTGCTCACTATACTGATGGCGCTCTTCCGGGTCTTCTTACGTTCATAAGACTCGTAAGAAATTTTTCATACAGAACTTCAGGGCTCTTTCTATATGAGAAGTGCTGAGGTGTATTTGACCACACATTGAGTGTGTTTAAGTAGCAAGGCTATTCTTCATTACCAAAGCAAAAATTCTTTGCTAAATAGCTTTCCGGAAACAAGAGCTTTAAGAAGATGGAATTTTTATGAGAATAAAATCAATTTCCTTTTACTTCTGTTAAGTCTGCCTGCCAGTCCCTGCGCTTGTAACAGGGCCTAAGTTATATGTCATACACCACCTTTGTAGGGACATTTTGATTCTACTTGTAATTTGGATTATTTAAAGGGCCACTTATCTAGGACCTTAAACGTCCCGTTTTGATAAAAAGTTCACACGCGGCTTTCATGTTATAAAAATATTAGCATTTTGCTTCATTTACTTTTAAGGTTGGTTTTAAAGAAGGTCTTTAAATGGAAGTCTGTCCTGCGTGCACCGTTTAATTCTTGTCACATTTTAACAGAACTTTGTATTGCATTCGACATTTTTGGACTTACGGTGTTGCTATGGTAAAAGTTTATTCGGCTTGATTATTTTAAATGCTATTTTAACGTAGTGAATGAAACTTTAAGCACATACTGTTATGGATGTTGTGGCAGTTTACATAAAGGTTCTTTGGTTGTTAGGATATTAATACGTGCTAGTTCAAAGCGCGTTTTTGACTAAGCAACAAGGCGAAAGAAAATGATGGAAATAAAACGCACCGGGGTGCTGATAAGTCCTTAGCCCTACCAGGAAGGAAAAAAAGCTCGGAAGCATGTCAGGGACGAGCGCGATTTCAACAACGTCGAGACGCGAGCTGTCATCATGTTTGTTTTCCTGCAAGGCAAAGCACCGGAGGAAATTCACGTCATTCTGATAGAAATATTAGCTTGTTTCCTTCCTGGTCGGGCTAAGAATTTATCAGCACCCCTCTAATGGTATTCCAAAGATATGTGTTTCTTCGTATGCAGGATGTGCTCGTAACTCGAGAATTTAGATATAGCAGTAAGAAAGGGGCTACAGAGTTGTAAAATCTCATGCAATCGCTGTAGCATAAAGTCTTGGTCACTCGATACACAAAGCACTGAATATATATATATATATATATATATGCCTAAATTGCATGAAGGAGGTTTGCATAGAAAAAAACATGCCATTTAATTGCACAAAAATGTTAATTTTTATCATTTTTCCTGTTATTACGCTTACGCTTCCATCACAATAAACAAGCAGTGTACACTAACACCCATTACGTAACAGGAGAGTTATAATTAAGTATTGTCATTACTATAAAAAATTTCCGTTAAATGTTGACCAGTTGAAGATTAGCAGTCTTCAGGCAGACATTTGTAGTTATTCTAATTACAGTACAGTTTTGTATTGCATTGCAGATTCTCTCGTATTTGCTACATATCCCACCAATTTCACCCTTTTTCGAGTTTATTGTTGCAAAAAAAACTATATTTACAGTACCAGAAAATGAAACTCTGCTTTCTGCAGTTTTCCACATCCCCATACATGCACGCTGTATAGGTCACGACAAAATATGTGTTCTAGAAGTTTTTTTTATTTTTCTTATTCTATATTTCGTAACATGTTCACGGACTTTACGCGATCCGCCTAACCTGGAGGACCACCCCTCATCTTCTGTCTGTTGCTGATTACTCGTAGTAAACGTAAAGCTGTCTGCGAGTGAAATTAAGTAGTTAAAAATGTGAAGAATTTACTCCATCAAATTCAACATTTTTACAGGCGCGTTCTTTATGTGAATTTAGTTATTTTTTACAGAGCATTGGCTGAGAGGTGAATAAACGAATTGAATGTACTTCAACAGAAAAAAATGTTTTGCACTTGCCAGTAAGGATAGCATAAAAATCTCTTTCCTAGGAAGGCAATAAAACAAAACTGGAATACCCACGTATTAGCAGACGGTTAGTAAAAAGAAACTCACGGTATAGATTATGTTGGCGTTGAAGGTCAAACAAGAAGGGATGACCTGCAAATTGGAACTAATCGCTTTAAAAAGTATTATTTTTAAACCAGAGTAAGAAAGCAATTTACGATAAAAACAATATATTATCACAATTTTAAATATTTACAGTATTTGAAGAGTTTCTGGAAATCTACGTGATCATTCTCGCATGTCCTCTGTCACCTGGCGAGAAAAATAATAACCCGTCACAAATCAGCCCTAAAAAAACCAACAACCCGTACATGCAAATATGTAGCCTAATTGGTTCGTTCGCTATTGTTTAATTGTGAGGCACAGAAATATCGGAGGTGTCTAGAATTAGAATACACTAATTTTTAATGGTGATGTATATTGCTCTGAAAATGACGTACCTGAGAGACCTTTAAGACAAAGTATGCGTAAGTTCAATTGTAGCGTCCCTGACCAGGGAGTCTTGGGCCCTGTTCCCACCGGTGACAGAGACCTTACGGGCAGACAGCCGAGAGGTACTTTGCTTCTCTGAAGATGGAAGGTTGACTTTGAAGGGTGGGTGGTCGTCGTCAAATAATGAAAGCCCACGGCAATCTCCGTTTACTATGGTTTAATAATAACTAATGGTACAATTGCAGTGGTCCGGTTGTGAAGTCTAGTGCAGGTGAATCGCTACGAGGCCCTTCGCTGTTACGAAGTGCTCGGCCTGGCTAGTGTCGAAAGAATCCCCCCGTGTCTCAGGCTTCAAGCATAGTTGTAATGAATCTGCTGCAGTGTTGCATCCCACTCTCCTGTTGTCGTCTCCTTACAACCGAGCACACAAAAAACACAAGGTTACAAAACCCCTCTGTTCCCAATAATATGGGTAGACTAAACAACCTGGCAGGAATGCCTGTATACGGTCATCTGTGGCGTGCGACGGGTGGCCAGTGAGCCGCCACCAGCAGCTGGATGATTAATATGTATTACAGAATGATGGGATGTATGACACTTGCAGACTGCAGCGCGCTACTGGAAGCGACATTACTGCTTCTATTACTACTACTATTATTATCACCTGCATAGAGGGTATTTACAATTATATACGTGGGACAAATTATGTCTGTATGGGATGTAATATAACATCTACTTTGTGGTCACGACGTATGATACGGTAAATTTCCCATGATGAACTGTACTAAGTACTTTTGAAGTACGTGTGAAGCTACAATATGGCTTTTTTTTTGTAGGTGCTTCCCATTTGTGTTGTTCATTTATTTTCTGAGTGATTTCGGGATGGTTCCAGTTGCTGCTATTATTTCTGGAATTGCATTTGTTTTTTCATTCCACATGTACTATTGTAAGGTCTTTATATTTTGAGAATTTGCTTGGCGTCTTTCTTCTTCAAGTTTGTATCTCCTGCAATTTAAATGCCTATTAACAGACACGTTTCTGTGTCCTTTCCATGGATTATGACGTCTCGTTTACTGGTACAGATTGTTGTGCTCCATTTCCATGGTTGATTATATAGTTTGGTTACTTTACTTTCATGACATTTTTCTCTTGGCTTTGGCTTATGCTCATAACAGTGAGCCTTATCTAATTTTAACCATATTATTATTATTATCATCATCATCGTTCAACAGCCACAGTCACTTTCCAGACACAAACTCCGTCCTTCCAGCAGACAGAGACTTTCCTGAAACTAATGTGTCAGTCAAGTGGCGGTTGCTCTCTTTCGCCGTTCATCGCTGCACGATGCAAACGTAGATAAGATCTGGAACTGACTGCAGATTGCGTGAGGATCGAACTCGCAGTTCCTTATGTTTTCAATGTGCTTATTGACTATTACTATTTCTCGCCCAGTGCTGATGTCAAATAATTGAATATTACTTTAATTTCTTGGAATCCTTCTTAAAACCCAGTGACTCACGAATTATTCTCATACGGGACATCCTCAGGCCCTTTCTATTCAATGTTTTAATTAAAGGTACTTATGATCACAATTACAATTAATTTCCAGGAAAGAGAGACAGCGAATTCATTGATTCAGTTTATATTACTGTATTACTGTCAGGTATGTTGCACTAAATTTCCAATTCCATTATTTCGATCGTCGGAGTACGTGTATGGCACAGTTATGTTGCCATTTGCGGTAAGAAAGCGGATTGAGCAGTTCAGACACACTACCACCAATTCCCTCACACTATGGCGCACAAACATGTAGGCCTAAAATGCTACTGGAAGAGCCCAAAGGCGGGATCGATACATTTCTGTGCCATGCAGTATCATGTGCTGCGGCACACAAAATCAAACGATACTTTAAACCGGAATATTACGTTAGAGTAAAACAATATTTAATTTCTTCTCTGTATTTCACATCACACTCTTTGCTTGTGAAATGTATCCGAAGACAAACACCGAATAAGATTTATTCTGACTTCTTTTCTTATCTGTCAACAAGAAGCATCACAATATTTAAAACATTCTTGGTCATCACGCAACAAATAGTAACTTCTCAAAGCCTAAGGTATGGGTCATGTAGCTTAGTCTATTGTTGTCCTGCCACGTCGCAGTGCAAAATTGTCTCTTAGAACCGTCCAGTCACGTTCTGACAGTTGGGCAATGCAAGAGAGTTATGACGTCTAGCACCAAAGAATGAAAATGGATGTAGATAAATAATTTAAGGAACAAAGTTACAAAATTGTGACACACACGACAAGGAATAATGAAAGTAGCACTGCCATTTCAAGCTATAGTAATGGGCGGATTGTATGAATGTTTCCCTGTTACGGTCGTTACCATTTATGAATTACAATATTAAGAATACTGCGGCTTTCGGGACTGAAAACCTTATTCACGCTGTTCTTGTGTTGTTCGTGTTTCTTCATTCTATATTATCGCAGTTTTCAAAACTGAGATTTTGTAGCTCGAATGATGGAATTACTAATAAATAACGAATTAGAATTTAGTCATGAGCCATCATGGCCCATTTTAAAAGGTTTGCCTGATATTTGCGTGGGAGAGGGGGCTGAAGAAACCACTGCAAGATTTGACATCTGGTCCTCTTGAATGCCGTAAACTCGACGGAGATTATGATCTTTGGATACTATAATGGCTGAGGTGTTATGGTGACAAAAGTAATGTTGAGGCACTGGACCCAAGAGATTGGTCTGAGAGTGAATTTTTGTGTTAACGATTTTAAGCGTCATATATTCAATTTATACTTGGCATTTGCCTGTGAGTGCAGTTCTTAGTGGATGCGGTACTCGATTACGTTACTGGAGTAGGTGACAGTACTTTTATATTAATATATTTACATTTTTCGTCTGATTATAATTTTGTAATAATCTTGTACAAATATTAAATACACCGGACAATGAACCCAGTTGCGTATTAGGGTTTGTGATGCTGACCAATTTGTTTTAGAGAGAATGCATATGAATAGTGGGCATATTCGGAAGATGCTCCTTTCGAACATCGCTGAGGACACCAACTGAGAACATTTTTGGTTGTTTCCTCATTTTCTTTAAAATGCTGATTCTATGCCTGGAAAAATGGTACAATCTTATCTTCCATAATCTCTACTATTCATTATCCATTAAGACACCGACCACCCGACAATATGTAGTCTTAGCTGCTAAGAGCGTCGGTAAACAAACTGTCAATAAGTATTTGTTTGAAAAGCGCAATCCTACGGTTACTTCTGTAAAAGCACCACATTCAGCACAATAATCAAGATAATCAAGCCTTCACACTTCCCAGAGAAGAACAGAGGTATTTCTACATGGCCGCGCAGTGCTGAAATTCCTAAAAGTATGTACTGTCACGCATTTTACTTGTACCACATGATTTTATCGGAGTCGTGTGCAATGTGACTCTGCCGTATTTGTGGATATTTTGTCCAGCACATTGCTTTGTAAGGAACAAACAATTGATTAATTGACCACAAACCTCCGTCAAACATAACATCTTTTGTTATTCGCTACATATTTCATTGTATCGACATTATTTTAACCAGCTGATCCTACTCCAAGTGGTTTAATAAATTTAGACAATGATTAAGGGTTTTACAGCGTGAAGGTATTATCCAATATTTGACATGTTTAAAATAGGGAATGAAAGAGTCGTCCCAAACTTACGTCTTTCCGCACATACTTCGTTTCCTCCAGACCCAATATATCAAAGCAAGTACACGAATTGCTACCTGCAATGCTGGACGTGTCTTCGATGCAGAGCAAAAACGGAACGTGATGCACACGGTGACGCACGGTTGGGGAAGTGAAGGGGAAAGATGCGAATAGAGTGGGTAGCCAGAAAGCTTTGCACTGTACGTCGGAACATGGTCTATCCAGCATTACTACCAACAATAAAAACATGCGACAAGCTGGCTAGCAGCATGGTAAGCCGTCAATCAAGGAGTTACATTAGACAATTTCAACATCACTGTTTCCATATAACACTTAACTGCTGCTGACACAGTGAGTTCAGTTATTTCCCGTATTATGATATATGATACGATATATTTGTCAACTGCAATTGTGACACACGGTAGCAGTAGTACAGTACACATTTACACACAAAAGTGCGGGCCGTGCCCCGTCTTTGCAAGTTTTACCCTGGCATTTGCCTTACAACTGAGGAAAAAACACGGAGAAACCTGTCAGGGTAGCCGAAGAGTGCCAGTATACATATTATCAAAACGCACACATTACAAAACCCACACATACACACACCCACACATTACAAAACCCACAAATACACACAGACCCACACATTACAAAACAATTTAAAACAACCACAGTACAAATGAAAACAAATACAGTACAAGATACACCAAAATGAAATAGTCACAATATAATCAAGTACCCTCAGTATAAGATCAATGACACTTTTATCCACAAGAACTTTACCGTAACGCACTTCACTTTATCTACAAGAACTTCACCGTAATTCACTTCACTTCACTACTCACTTCCCTTCACTTCACTTCACTTCACTTCACTACTCACTTCACTTCACTCGCTGTCACTGACGATTGGACCAACTTCTTGTACTTGTACTTATCTGCCATGGTCAGACCTCACCTTCTACCACCTTCCAATTCGGAAGTAAAACACTCTTTAAGAAGTTGTGGAAGCTGAAGAACCTGAGCCTGAACCTAAGGAGTGGGCCGTAACGATCTTGAATTTGACTGAAGGCTTCGACTCATTGAGGCTGGCATCAAGGTGTTTGACAACATCGATTCAGAAGATTTTTGAGGAATAAAAACTGGACAAGGAATTATGAGGACTTTTCTTGCTATGAGGAGATTTCGAAGGACAAAAATAAATCTTTGTCTCTCCATCCAGTCTTCAATGCTTGATTCCTTCAAGTCAACTTCAGAGACTTATGTATCGCCACCTGTATTGCTGGACATTGGCGATGACGATACGGGTGACCTTCTTACAGTTCAAGAGAAAGTGCCTTTTCCAGAAATTGTCACTTGTTTGTAAGATATATTGTATAATCTTTTCAATATATCTTTTTTTTTGGACAAACCATTGGGATCATTCTTCCATTCTTAACATAACATGCATTGGAAAATCTTATCGATTTACGTTGTTTCAATAACGTCGCCTTTCTCGGAAATATCTGTGACATCACCTCAGGATATATATATGTGTGTGTGTGTGTGTGTATAAATACAAACACACACATATATGTATATATTATTATAACTGGCGTTAGAATCATTAATTGAAATATCCAGTTAACCTTTTGGCGCCGGAATTATTTTTTAAATTTTAGCACACTCTGTATATAAAATGTGAATAATACAGGAACTAAATATGTTAGCATTATGAAACAAACTGCATTTTGAAGAAAAAACGGAGAGTATATACTACGTTTAAAATATTCAGTACCTATATTTGTTGAATAAATATATAAAATGCAACTTTAGAGTTTAGCGGTGCGGTACGACCACTATAGTTGACATTAGGCGACAAAAGGTTAATACAAATGTATGACACGGAAGACAAAAGTGTAAATCCTTGATTATTTGAGAAAGCAAAGCGACAACTTACTCAGATTCGTCATTCGACTTTGGAAGATTATTGTAAATGCATACGTTTTACGTGTCAACATGTTTTCTTCCTTAAGAAGCAAAGAGAAAGATTTAGAGACCCCTGTGCTGTGTGTGTGTGTATGTGTGTGTGTGGGTGTGGGAGGGTGTGGGAGGGGGGGGGGCGTGATTGTGTTAGTGGTTCTACCATTTATACTTTAAAACCAGTAAATTGATCTTCGTGATAACTGATGTGAACACAACTTCATTGGATGACAAAATCTTTTAGGGTCTGAAATGATACAAGACAATAGACCAAGAAAGGTACCTAACTTTGTACGGTCGTGTTTACGTAAGATTAAAGTGAAAAATGGCGTCCACGTATACATTTCACACGTTATACACATTGTGCATTATACGGAAAATTATTTTTAAACCAACAGTTACAACAATGACGACGCGAAAATTAGAGATTGTTCTCGTCAAATTTAACGTAGTTGCACAGAATTTACACTTAACGTAACAAATTGGATACATGGAAATAGACATCTATGGAACAGGAAACTTTTACTTGTGCTTGGAAAAACTTTCTGGGACCTACAATGTAAGAAATTTGTTTCCCGATATCAGACGAGTTATTTGCTAAAAATTTCCAAAATTTTCGCGTGGTTCCATCGGGGACTCCAACTGAAATACACTATCGGACATTAGTTTAATATCTTACTTCCTCTACAATACTTGTGGAATATGCAGGCAATTCAAACGAATAAAACAGGCTATCAAAAGGTACCACGAACTTCCACAACGTGTAACATTGTCTACCAACTTAAAATACTCGGCCCTGATTCGTTGCTCGGTCGCAGATGCTCTATCTTTAGATATAACTACGTTAGCAGCTGCGTTTTTGCTAAATACGTGTCCTACACACAGCCGTGGCACTTCCCCCGGCCTGGCGTCGAGTGTTCGGTCATCAGAAATTATAAGATACAGTCTGTAGTGCTCCAACTACGCGCAGAAGTACTGCATGGCCTATGCTGGTACATAAATCCTCTCAAAATGACACTTTTTCACATACCCGTTTGGTTAACTTTCTTGTTTAATTGTAATCGAGGGGACGTAATTGAATCTACTAACTCAGCAAAAGCAGTCCGTATTAGCAGAGATAAGGAGTAGGGAGAATAGGAAAATGGCTAGTTTGACGGGGTTCCGTGAGACGTTACCACATGGTTACGAAGGAAGATCAGAGAAAATGTGATTATGCCAGACGTTGCTTAGATTAATACCTCTTTCATGGTTTAAGTTTTGGTGGGCCTGGGGGCATGTCTGATTATTTCATTGGTTTTCTCTATGATGTGAGGTCGTTATTTAATCTACATAGGATGTTTCTTAAGGTTTCACGTTTACACAAATCAGTGCTGTAATTTGTCTCATTGAAGTGTTTTGTTACTCCTGATTGCCGGTTCTAATGTTTGGTGTGTCCCATAATTTTATATTTTCTCGGATTTTAACATTCATTTTGGCCGAGGTAACATTTCACCATAGACGCGTGGAATCTTCTATCTTGAATTATTTTTGCTGCTCCTAGGCATGGCATGAGAGGAAGGTACTAAAGAACGCTGTAGAAAACAGCTTTATACGAAGCTTCAAATTTATTTTCTTCCCCAAATAATACTGATATGAAGAATTTATTAGATATTGACGTGGACGAAACACTTAACGCGCGTGGGGGGAAATGTGACATGATGCTGGGAAACCCAGAAATGCAGACATCACTTGGCGGATATTTTGGTAGAAGACAGATTACTAGAGAGAATGGTTTAGATGGTGTGCACTGGATGTGTGTTTGTGTGTGGATCAAAACAAAAGACCCCTGGTAGGCCCCATGGCAACGGTAATTAATCTTCAGACTCTACAAAAGGCGGAGAATTTTTTTACTGGCTGAGCAACTATAAGCTTCTGAAAGAAAATGATGTTTTGTAGGGTAAATGAGTAGATAGTTACTCAGGTCGTCTGAATGAAAAGTGTGGCGCAATAATTCTCTGTGGAATTATTGAACAAAGATGTAGTCAGAGAAGTAATATCAAACACCTTTTGATCAGAGAATATATTAATATTTAAATATGCAGCATTTTGACCTTAATTGCATGTCAAGATTTAATCTGTACCGCGCAGCACGTGTTCTGCGTCCCGGATATAAACACTTAATTACTTAATTTTGGATAGGGAAATAATCGTCGCTTGTTCTGAGACCGTGCAAAAGAGACAACTGGGCTGTTTAAACGTAATATGGCCACCCACCAAGGGTTGACCGGCTAAAAATGTTTAGAGCAAATCGGAAAGACTGTCAATTGCACAGCGAGTTGGTCTTGGTCTGAAAGGGTTAGTTTTACATTGACAAATAAAAACAGTAACAAAAAATATAAATTGCGACACTTTTTAATTGTGAACAAAAATAACAGTTTGATAGGACCAACCCTCTCTCCCAATCAAAACTGGAACCATTCAAATCCCCAGACAATAGTGCACTGTAATTTTTCTTATCAATATTTTGCTCCAAAGAACGGCAATATTGTAAAATTACGTCCGGTTTGCTGTAGGGAGTTAAAAACAATTACCAGTCAGTCAAATACGGCCGTTTTTTGTATAACTTTCGATCCAGACGCTTTCCTCATAAAATTGTTATTCCATCTGCTTTTAAAGTTTCGAACTCTAGAGAAAAACGCCATAGAACACCACCAGCCATAGACTTACTGCTACTGACTCTATCAGAAAGGAAGATAGTGAAAACATCTGGAAATCGTTTGTGATCGAAACACATGTCATTTAAACATGCCTCAGCTACACAGATGATTTGAAAATCCAAGAAATATTTGTACATTATCAAACTGCTCAGTTTGTTTGATCTTAAGAGCTCTAACACTTTGACGAAATATATGGGAAGTAGTTTTAGACTGAGTATGAGACAAGGGAAAATCACGCACCTTTTCGTGACAGTAGTTAATCGTTAAGCATGTAGTGTAGCGCCTCCTTCATGGGTCTAATCTGTTAGTGCAACAGATTCAGAAGAAGGGGCAGCCAGACTGCAGGTCGCACGAGGTAACGTTGTATATGTGCAATGCGAAGGCCCTACACGTGTGTTGTGAGAGTGAAGGTCGATTTCCGTAACAGAAACGCGAAAGAGGCTATTTGTATTTATTTTCTTTTTTTAGATCCGTACAAACAATTGAAGAAATTTATAGTTTCTCTTTTAGGGAGTTCTCAAGGTCGCGCGCCAAGACTTCCGGGGAGCCAAGTGGAACAAACAAAACTTTATTTTTGACCCTAATGGAAACAACAAGAAGAGGTTAGCAGTTACGCACCCAGTACATAGGGCCCTAAATTTTCTCCCTATTTTCTTATTTTCACTACATTTCACTGTCCAGGCATCACGTTTCTTAGTCACTGTAACGAAACCTTCTTCAGCATGTTTACCAGATGACGTAATTACATCAGCAGAGCCCACTTTTTCTGTAGTAGTGACTTGAGCTGCTGCATTCGAGGCCTATGTTTCTTGATAAAACTAATTAAATTCTTGGAGCTTTTGGATGTATAATAATAATAATAATAATAATAATAATAATAATAAAAGTAATGTACCTTGTGTGGTTTTCGTGATTTCAGTTGCAAATAACGGAAAATGTACTGACTCTAGTAAGATTCGGAGCTAGGGACCTCTGCTCACAGCTTCATTAAACTGACACATTAACTAACTGTTCAATCATAAACTTACAATACGTAACAACAACGTCAAAACACAACATTTGTATGAATAAGGTATGAATTTAATAGAGAAAAGGGAAAGTGAAGCCACAAGACTTAACAACAACGTTAAAACAGAACATAAGTGGAATATGGATTTAATAAAGAATAGGGGACGTGGCGCTACGAGACTGTAGCTGAATATAGCCAACGAAAGCTGTGACTGATGTCGATGCACGTGTGCAGAGCAGGTTTAAAGATTTTTGATTGTTTTTGTCCGTACTTTTTTGTTCACTGAGGTTATATCCCTGTGCCCATTTTGCTTAATAACAAAATTCGGTTACAAGCAATACACGTTCTCCTACTTTGTTACTATATTTTACTGGTAGTAAACTTGGTGTATACATTATGTGCTTGGAAGAACAGACGCTACTTGCAAATATATGTATTTTTCTACATATCTGATTTCTTACATAATTAATTACTTTCATTTACAAAAAAAAAGTTTTGTTGAAGAATATGCCTATAATGGTCCGTCTGGTCTAAGATTCGCAGTATTTTGTGTTGCGTGTATTTTCGTATATTTACTTAATTATTAATTTATTAAACAGGAACACAAATTTATGCTATTTATGCTCATTGTTAGATCAGTCGCATGGCTTCAGTTAATTATTTCAAATTTAGTCAGTAGGCTTCCTGGTTGCTTCAATTGTATTCTGCGACTCCTTTTATATCTATCATGGAAAATGGCCTTATAAAAAATCTTATTTACTCTGTCACACCGGAACTATGAAGTTTAGTCTATGGTTCTGGAAATTTTAAAAAAGGATCCATGCAATGCACATTGAAAGAAAAAAAAGTAACAACTAGCCCTCGTTCACTGACACACAATCCCACTTACCTAACTTCGCCGTACTTAGCTGGGCAGACTTTTAAGGACAAGTCCGATATACCTGGCAGGAATGTGCACCGACCTACTCAACAACTGGAAATGCAGTGGCATAACTTAGATAGGTTCTGCGCTAGTTGCATGGCCACTTGTAGATGGCCTTCACCGTCAACCCTTTACTTATGCTGGGTAATATCCCCGGTCTTCAGAATTGTTGGTGGGTGGTTGGAGTTTTGGGGGTTTTTAGTGTCTTATGGTGAATGCAAATTTAATTAAAGTGTTATTACTTGACGACTCGTGGGTCAGCAGCTGGTGACCAGTTCTATGCGGCAATAGTGTACATGGGCACAATAAAAAGAAGGCGATTGAACATTTGCTACAAAGCTGGAAGACTAACAGATACTAGCTTAGTGTGAGATAATGTGATGAATGAATGGGCAGATCAAGACAGAGCCAATCGCAACCATGCAGGCCTACGTGCGTGTATTTCAAACAGCACATCCAGTTCTTATAACAAAACCAATTAGATGCACTAATTTCTCAAATTTATTTTTGGAATAAAACTCTACATCTTTCAGACAGTTCCTCTGTCCATCACCAGGAGTTCTTTACTGTACACACAACAATGGTATATGTCATACAGATTTGCTGACAGCTTGCGAGCAGGATCAGAACGGAACCGGTTCCGTTCTGATCCTGCTCGCAAGCTGTATGACATATACCATTGTTGTGTGTACAGTAAAGATGTAGAGTTTTATTCCAAAAATAAATTTGAGATTTTAGTGCATCTAGTTGGTTTTGTTATAAGAATTTATCACGCTGCACGGTCACCTGAACGTCGAACACATCCAATCCTTCCTTGTCCAAAACATGCTACATGTTTTATTTTAAATGAAGCATCACCTTTGTGTTTTATATGATCAATATATGTAGTGAAAAATTATAAAATTATAAAGTCATAAACAACTCTCAATTTATTAGAAGTATTAGTTGTATTTCTAGTTATACATGAGCCTAAACATATAGCTAGAAATACAACTAAGACTTCTAATAAATTGAGAGTTGTGGGTGACTATATCATTTTATAATTTTACACTACATATATTGAACATGCTACGTGTTTCGGCTTTGTCATAAAACCAATATCAATTGCATGTATAATAAATTTACAACAGATCAGCTTCTAATGTAAAGAATTTACTAGATAAAAATTGTTCAATCTTGCTGTCATTTATATTGGCGCTGATTTAGAAGTTAAAATATTCAAGGACATATTAAAAAGAATACTAAAATTGTGAAGGGCTTTGGTGTAGCACTTACCACACTCTCTAAATTTTTCAGGTCTAGACTCCTCATTGAAGTATATTTGCATTTTATACTAGATATGTTATAGAAAAACTTCTAGAGACGGTAAGATATGTAACCGAAAACCACTACATAGACTTGTGTTTCAAAGGAAACACAAAAAGTTGAGTAAGAAAGAGAAATATAGCTTACGTTATTTTGATTTGTGGCACAGTACATTCGTCCCAGGTGCTTGTCTCGCTATTATTAAGAACCCAAAATTCTTTATAAGTGTCTGTTATACTGGTTGGGTTCTGTTGACTGTCAGTAAGCACACAGTATACGTAATGTATGTAAGGAGGGTACGAGGAGAGCAACAAATATGTAGCGGATAATCAAGCGAAATGGTAAATATAAGACGCCTGTTACATGTCCGTAGTGCAGGACAAGTAGGCACTTGTTTTTTGTGGAGGATCAGGTGGATAATACACGTTATGTTAAATGGAATGCTGGGAAGTATGGATGTGTGGTTCTTAATATCGCCGTAGTTTTATATGACAATGTAAATTACTACATTGTAAACGACGGTGTATTAATCACCCAACCGATTCACAATATTCATCCAACTCAATGTACAATGTTCTTCCTGCGATATGTATTACATTATAACACTGAGTATTCCTATATGTTTCAGTCCGCATGGCACCATCATCAGGGAACAAGTGTCAAATGTTGCATAAAATGTAATTAGCTATTTTTACACGTAATTGACATCTTATGCACGGTGTACAAGAACCAAATAGTAAATCGCAATTATGTGTAAAAATATCCAATTATGTTTTATGCAATATTATTTGATACTTTCCTCTGAAGATGGTCCCATGTGGAATGAAACATGTAGGAAGACTCAGTGTTATTATATAATATAAATATCTAAGCAAGAACATCTTACATTTTGTTGGTTGAATGTTGTGAATCGGTTATGGACAACGCACGGAACGAATAGCATATATCAATCAACTGATTGTCTTTTTTTTTGTCCCTATATACAAGTAGAACTTCTCGATGGTATTTATTTGTGCGCCTGTTTATTTAGCTGCGTGCAGCATTTTCATGACTTTGTCAGTGTTCCCCGTTTGATGCCCATTCTCTAAAGGATTCTGGGCAAATTTTGAATTATAACTGCAATGTCGAAATGACTGCAGTTCCTCGCAAGAAACGGTTATAAAACTTCTACTTATCTTACCGGAGCAATTGGCCCCAAATGTAAAAAAATTGCGCCCCTTGTTCATCATAATTACACTTTTAATACCCAGGGGGTTACTTGAACTATTCTACCGCGAAGGCTAAGACTAAAAATCCGTACATTCTGCTCGTATCTCAGAACAGAGAGATATTGCTTCCCTGCAAATAATTAATTGACTGGTTGTTATAACCGTGGCAGAGTGTTCAATATGTTTTAAAAATTTAATCTTAAAACTTAATTTATTTTATTCTTATTCTTTAATGGGTCAAGCAAACAATGTCAACAAACACAAAGGCTCAATGTTTTCGGGCTTCTTCTCTTAGAAAGGAGGAATATGAACTACAGATAGGGAAGTCAACGTCCATAGGTTTTGTAGTGCTGGGTGTCAACTAAGTGATCAACGATGGACTGTGATGGCACGCAAAAAATAAATATAAATGGAAGTGAAAGTGTTATATAATATTTGCTGTGTTCTGGTTTCGAATCTCGTGTCAGGGGACAGTTATTCTTGTTAAAATTTTACTGCTTACTTCATTTCTTCTATTAATATATTCAGAAAATGAGATAATTTTATGAAACGCTTTTTCTGTCCTGTTATTTCCAGAACTGTTGAATTCATAACATCAGTTCTTGAGAATTTTACGCCCAAAAAATACCCAGGCAATAAAGTTTTGTGAAGTAATCAAAGCAAGAAACAAAGGTTGTCTGTTCTGGAGAGGTTTAAAGATTTTTTCCCCAGCTCATTGAAACATCCTTCGATGAGACATCGAAATGGAACCTTACGTGTTATACAGGCAAAGGGAGTACAAGTATAGCTCTACTTAGTCATAACCCCTCGAGATGGTGGTGGGTGTTTAATGCCACGCCCCAGCAAAAAGCCCCGGTGTCCATTGTGGAGGAAGCTGAGTTCGTTCTAGGACCGGAATGGAAAGGTACAAAGAAGAGGAAATTTCTCATTCGCACCTGTTTACGAACCCCGGACCTTCTAGCCAGTAGATATTCGCTATACCACCTATGCTATCGGAAGGTATAAGTAAAGAGCAAAATTAACCCTGTCCAGGCGGTCGTGAAGTCACATAGATGGTGGAGAGGTATGTTTTCACTTGTTTAAACTTGACGCTAAATGAAGTTACAGGTTAACTTCATTACCTGGCTGCTTAATCCCAGGGGAAAAACACACGGTACCCATCGAATAGGAGGATGGATGGGCCCCGGAGCTGGTCTGTACATTTTAGGAGAAAAAATCTCTAGCTCCTGTCGGAAAATCTAACACTGACTGTCAAGCCCATAGCCTGGCCACTGTAGATTAGTTGTACCTGTTTTTCCACATACGCCTAATTTCGCTTACGGAAGTACCTTTGATAGTAAGTGCTGAATTCTGACCATAATTGATGGAAATTTTACCTTCAGATGTGCACGACATTATTATGTGCCATTCGTCTGACAGGAAGCGTGGACAGTGGTTGTGCATTGGTTTACAGAAAACTTCTGGACATACTTCGCAGCATTCTGTTTATTGAGCATTTTGAATGTTAAAGTTACACAGAAGAAATGTTTGAACTGTTGATAAGCTCAAAACTTAATTTAGTTTTCTTCTAATGCTGTATGCATTTAACAATTCTTGCCGTTGTTCACACATGAAAGTTCGCCACATTATATGATGTATGTGCCTAATTTCGCTCATCAAATTTTGCCCTAATTTCGCACCGTGTGAAATAAGGTCCATCGTGCTATTTGCATCTCCCTTGTGCCGTGTTACGTCACATCAGGACTAGGAGTTTTGGCGACGCGCCCTCAGCCGCGCTTGACCTATACCTATCATTTTATTTCTGTTCCTCCCCCACATCCATTTGGTACGTTCCGGAAGTTTGATATTTGGTTGACTGAGTGGTTTTGGGCACTCAGCGACCGGTCTTCACAGCATCAACATCTAAATTAGGTTTCGGTCTTGTTGTTGAAATTATGTTTTGGTGTGTTGGAGTCCTTGACAGTGTTTTAATTTGATCTTTTGCTCCTTTTTGTAAAGCGCAGCACTGCCAAGTTACAGTTATTTTATGTGGGGCCTCTTCCTTATGTAACATGGTTTGTATTGTTTAATGGGTATGCGAAGCAGACACGCATTTATTGAAAGTATGTACATTCACTCTACGTTTTGTTATTATGCACTCTTTAGAGTGTCTTGTGAATAAAAATGGATTCGGTGATTTGTGTAACCTTGTACATCAATTCTAGAATGAACGCCCCCCGCACAGGGCACAGAAGTAACAGATTGCGTGATATTGTATATTTCAAGTTTGTTTGTTAATGAAATGCAGTTGTGTCATTGTGCTTATTTGGTTACCCCATTTGATGAGGGAGTTAGAACGGGTAGGATTGGGTACACCGGGTGTTTAAGTTGAATATTTCATTATTTCAATTTTTTGGCGAATGTTAACCCAAAATACTTGTTGCGAGAAGAGTTGGAATATGAGATGACTATTAGAGCAATCAGTCGTGAGGGAGATGTGCAATTTTTCAGGAAGTTATTCCGCTTGATTTATCTTAGGACATTCTTGTACAGCGTGATATATTAAGATTATTGAAGTGTGTTAAGCAGTACGGTATTATGTTGGGTAGGATCCAAGGTTTAGAAGGTACTGTTCATCAGCCAAGTACATTTTCATGTCAAATGTCATCACGGGTTAGACCACGTTGCGTTCGCCTAAGTGAAAGGCTCTCGCATTTGTTTGTTTCTTTACCGAGATTACGAAGCAAGAAATAATGGAAGCGAGGGATAGATTCGAACGAGTTTTGAAAAGCTTTCCTATTTTGGATCTAAGTATGGATAGATGTGCAGGGGAACCGACTGGACGAGTGGCATCCATGAGGCAAGTAGTCGGGTTCCATGGAGGCTTTCCATTGTTGAGCCCCCGCCGCTAGGATGTCAAATGCGGCATCTTCAGAGGACTTTGGTGTAAGAAAGACATCGCTTTATACAAACACGGTAGAAAGTCCTATGTTACAGTCGTTTCCTAATAGTCAAGCGACTGTTATGTCTGTTGGAGATGGTTTAATACAGCCCCATGAGAGCAGGGCGCAGCCATCGAATAAAGTTAGTATTACTCCGCTTATGCTTGGTGATTTCTTCCGAAAATTACCTCATCCATTAGAGACGTTAATGAAAGATTTTAGACGATTCCGATGTGATCTGTTGTACACGTTCCGTTGTGCAGCGTTAAATACTCGACGTTTGGGTCATGTCTTCGTTCTTAAGTTGTTGGAGGGGTTACAGCCACACTGTTTGTGGGGAGATGGCTTCTGAAGCCAGTGAAGCAAGAACTCGCAGTTTGGGTTTCTTGGCACTTCAGAAAGTGTCAATAAAGCAAGTTGTGCTGGCTAGTCTTTTCATCCAACTAAGGCATGAGCGGCGTGGACGTCAGCAATGCAATGGAGAAAATTTTTTTCACTTTGTTCACAATAACCGAAAGGCCGCTGAGGTTCTCCAGTTACCAGTCTAGGAAGAAGAGGTCGTTGCTAGTATTGTTGCTGGTTTGAACACTATTCAAAGGTCCCGTTTTGTGTTTCAGCTTAAGAACTTTCGAGATCCGCTAACTGTGGCTGTACATAGGTAGTTGACCGAGATGTGTCTTGTGCGATCAGGAGAGTTTGCAACAAGATGAACCTAGCAAGTTCGGTCTGACGTCAGGGATACTGGTGGGCGTTATTTCACGCCAAACAGGACGACGGGTCACAGTAAAGTCCGCACGAGTAGGAGATCAGTTAACTGTCTCTATTGTGAACAGTCAGGCAAAGTAAAACGGGTTTTTTCAGTTATGGAGGGAAATGAACCCGCGAGATGTCTCGGAGAAGGTTCCTGTCTCTAATTACCCTGCGAATTTCAGCGGAGTATGCAGGGGCGAGAGTGGCACCGAGATTATGTCATTCAGGCCCAGTTAGCTCATTTTTTTTTTTGCTACCGGCGTTACTCGACACAGGATCCCTTACCACTTTCATTTCTGAGACGCCTGTAAAACTTAGCGCCGCCTATCCGAAGCTGGCATTGCTAGCATTTGGAATGTCATAGTGCATCCGGGAACGAATTACAGCTGCTAGGCTACATTCGTGTTCCTATTAATTGAGTTCTTAGGCTGTTATCTATTGAAAGGAGGACGCGCTGCAAGAGATAACAGCTACGTTTCCTGATGTTCTGACTGAGAAACTGGGACGTACACACGTATTGGAACACGAAATAGGTTAAAAGACCCACTACCGATGGGTTACCCCCGTACGGGTTGGCATCCCCTAAAATTCATTTCTTGTGGAAGCATGTGGGACAAGTTTTGGAAGATGGGATGGTGGAACTCTTGGAGTCAAAGTATTCTAGTCCGGTATTTTTTACGCCAAAGTCTACAGGGGGATATTGGGCGGTGGTTGACAACGATTACTTAATTAAAGGATCGAAATCAGTTGGTAACGTTACCTGATTTTCACACGGCCTCTCATTGTTTCAATAATGCATGTTTCTTCACCACCTTAGACCTAAATCACGCACAATATCAGATTCTGCTAGTTCATATCTTGGCATCTCAACGCCTTGTGAACCGACTGGAACCTATACAAATACACAAGGATCCCTATTTCTTTGGTTGCTGGAGCACAGGTCCTCACAAGAATTCTGTGCAGCGTATTTCATTATATAAAATTTGAGTTCTTGTAATCATTATTTGGATGATTTGGTTATCTACAGTGAGGATTTTGAGTCTTGTCACTCATGTTGAATTTCTGACTCGGTTGCGTAGGGCCAAGGTAAACCCGGAAAAGATAGTTTTATCAGAACAGGAAATTTCCTTGTAGGGACAGATCGTCTTGGCTAGTTGGTTCTTTATGCGGGAAGAAAAAGGCGGTAGCGGCCGGGAGATGTGAAAATTAACCCTGAGCGTACCCGAGCCATCCGCGAGTTTTCCGAAACCCGTGATGTAAAGTGAGTGACCCAATTTGTGGATATGACGAAATTTATCGCGAATTTATTCCTGATTGGCTAAGGTGGCGGCGCCTTTAAACCAACTGCGCCAAAAAGGAAGGAGTTTTATTTGTTGGCCAGAGACATCCCATTGCCTATACGTCATGAGCCTTGCAAGCACGAGGAAGGAAGAAAGGAATGTACGAACTTGAGTGCTTGGGGGTGTTTTTTGGGCCGGAGAATTTTAAATTTATGCAGAACACAGTGAGTTTTTTTTATTTAGAAACGGGTAATTAAGACCCCTCGTGGCTATTGGCGCATCCCAGTTCACCGGGAAAGATAGGTAGGTGGGTGGGTGGTCCACATTTTCCCTTTCAAATTTCGCGTGCAGCATGTGAGGGGCACTGAAAATATAGTTGCGGATTCACTATTTAGGATGTTGGGAGTCCCAGGTTTAATGTCACCAGTGGATCCTTTGTAGTATCCAAAGGGCTCGTGGCGGCTCACTGGCCACCAGTTGTACTCCCCACTTGACCATGTACATACATTCCTGCACGTTTGTTTGGTCTTCTTACAATATTGGGAACAGTGGGTTTTTGTAACTCGAGTATTCTTTTGTGTGCTCTCTATAAGGAGACGACGGCAGGGGTGCGTTAAGACATGTAGCAGATTTAGTATAACTAGGCAAGAAGCCTGAGAGACGGGGGGACTCATTAGACACCAGCCAGGCCGACCACTTCGAAACAGCGAAGGGCCTCATAGAATTAGCGGTACTCCTGCACTCGTCTCCACAACAAGACTACTCCGTTGTACATTCAAGTGATTATTGAACCATTAGT
>Ga0123354_10003025_pt1 | contig 22908 bp, 8 predicted proteins | sample TergutLab28metaG_2_FD_97872 | JGI IMG/M metagenome (GOLD analysis project Ga0123354, IMG submission 97872) | Labiotermes labralis P4 segment gut microbial communities from Petit-Saut dam, French Guiana - Lab288 P4 | ecosystem: Host-associated > Arthropoda: Insects > Digestive system > Gut ... | reverse complement strand
TTTAATGTTTTTAAGTTTTTTTTTTTTTTTTTTTTCTTCAGGGGGGGTTTTATACAGGTTGCAGTGTGTTTGGCGGGGGGGGGGGGGGGGGGAGTCACAAGAAGATTTGAGGGCAACTGTAACAACAGCTAGAGAGGGGGTAATTTTGTTTTGGAGAGTTTGCCAATAGAGCAATTACTTGCATTAATCCTTTTGTTTACAGATGGATGAGGGACAACATATTCAAGGTGCAGACGTCTACGGGTAAAGTCACGGCCTGCGTCTTTTGCGAGAGTGAAGAAACTTTGTAAGCCGAATTCTTGAAGAGAGGTGCTAATATCAGTTCAGAGCGGCGTATGCAAATGTTACAGAAGGTAAAACCAGCAATTCGCAAGTTTCGGCCAAACAGGAAGATGGACCAGCCCTTCTTCTTCCTCTCAAAAAGTCCCGACAGAGTGCACGAAGAGCTCCGATGCTTCAGCAAAGAGTCTTGCTGTACCGGCATACGGCATCTGGCGTCAAGGCAGAAACTGTGTTGGTAGCTGAAGAGACTTTGTGGACAAATAATATCAACTTTGTACAGGATGTGGAAACCTGTAGCAGTTGGCACCTAATACGAAGTGTGTTTTATGATATATGTAAAATAAAGTTTTCCCGTTACAGGCCCGGTGTGATCCAGAGGGTGGGTAGAGGAATAGCTGTACTCTTCCATGACCTCGACACTAGAAGGGGGTGAGTGGTCAGCAGCACGCCCCGGCCGCACTTTACCCCCGGGAAAGACCCGGTACCCATTTTACAGGAGGCTGGGTGGGCCTCAGAGCGGGTCTGGACGGGCGGAAAATCTCTTCTCCACCGGGATTCGATCCCGGACCGTCCAGCCAGTAGTCAGTAGCTATACCGACGGAGCTACCCGGCCCTCTTTATGATATACGTGTAATTGTATTTTAATTAGTGCATTTTGTTGGTTAATGTGTAGAACTGTAATTATAGTTTCGGAGCTAAAAGTAGGAGGCATTATTTACCTACCGAACTTCGTTCCTTGCCCTTTATTCATCCATGTACCTTAAGAAAAAAAACTGTAGTAAAAACAGCTATCTGTAGGGAACAAAATTCTTCCTCGGAATCTACGGTTTCTTAGCTAGTTAAGAAATTCTCTGATTTGATGGAATCCGCGGTTTCATTACCGCATTCAAGACAGCCAGCGGAATGTTCCTATTCTGAGCCAATTCGATCCACTCCAGGACCTCCAATCCTGTTTCTTTAAGATCCATTTTAATAATATATTTCCCTCCATACCTATATCTTCCAGGTAGTCTCTTTGTTCCACTTTTCCCCATCAACACCTTGTATACATTTCTGTTCTCTCCCATACACCTTACATGCCCCGTCCCTCAAATACTTCTTGAGTTCACCACCCCAATAATATCCGGTGAGCAGTAACGAACATTAAGTTCATCTTTATGCATTTTATGTCATGCGTACAGCGCATATTCTTGCAAACAATACATCAACCAACAAATGCACTTATTACAATACAATACATGACATGACAAGTATTAAACTCCTAATGTTCCGGCTCACGTGTGCCATTCTCAGGGATGTTTAGAACAAGGAAATACCTGCTGACCCCACCTATGAAGCTGGAACAGACAAGAGTTTTCTGAAACGTCTGCAAACAAAACTTCAGACGCCGGGGAATCACCCAAATAAAGAACAGAGTATTCAGAACACGGCAGAAGTTTGAAATCAGGAAGGAAATACATGCCGCAACATGTGGGTGTTTCATATTTGTCATAAAATATATCGTAATAAGTGATTTTGTTGGTTGATATATCAATCCTCAGAACGGAATTTCCACCAATCTCATGTCAACCCTTTCGCTTTGGCCCACATATCCCCCTCGGCACCCTATTCTCGAACACCCCCAGCCTATATTCTTCCTCAATTTGAGTGACCAAGTTTCACACCCATACAACGTTACAGTACCGAAAGAATGACCTTTCTAACTGATGCCAACACACTTCCTGTACAGTTAACAACGTATGAAATAACCCTTCTTTAAATTCTGCCTTAGTTTCATCGTCGTGTATGTTAGCAGTTCAGAGTGTGTAGATGTTATGAACAGGAGAAAAGGCGGTGAAAGGCGGGCTTCAGTCGGTACTGCTTTGTCAGATTTTACCTGAAACTTGCACAGCAAACTTCCAGGTAGCAGCACTATTTAGTGTGTATTATTTTATTCAATAAAATATATTATTACAAATGTAGTTCTCTTGACAGAGCTTCTGCATTGCTTGAGGTTAGGCAGATTGACGAACAACGTTTTTACAATGAATAATATGTGCAAAAGAAAATTTTTCCTCGGCAAACTTTTATCCTTCCTTCCTTCTTTTTTCTTTTTCTTTCTTTTTTCTTTCTTTCTTATTCTAACTTCTTCTACCTACTCATTGCAGGCCATCATGATCTTCATCATCACTCACAAGTTAGGCATTGATAGACTTGTTTCAGCCTCATCTAATTGTCTTTTCAAAGGTCTTCCAAGCCGTCTTCGTCAATTTGGTCAATAACTCAAGTTAATTTCTGGCATACTCTTCTGCTCATTACTCTAGGTGTCGAGGTTTATTGTTGCACCTGACCACACTCAATGATACACACACACTCGATATGACTCCTCTGGAAGGGGAATCGGCACTGCGCAGAAACCTCTACCTGACACCATACAACAGTCAGAAGAGACAGACATCCCACAATCGCAGCAAGAGAGGAACCGCAAATCCACGCCTTAGACCGCGCGGCCACCAGGATCGGCCCCAACAGACTTACGACTAAGTAATATGGATAATGGATGCAAGAACTTTACGATAAAATTTTATCGAGCTTTATGTTCGTGCAGTAGAACTTCATAAATACATAAAACAAGCAACGGTCATTCTGTCTCCTCATCCTAGACACTGAATTTGCCGAGCTGCAAGAACCCAAGCTCCGAAGTACTCGTCCGTAAGAATCTATGATCATAACGTCTGTCACAGTGGTGCGGCCTGATTGTAAGCCTTAAAAACATCAATAATATGGTCCCGTGAGTAATTACGCATGTGCATGGGAACCACAAGAGGGGACTCACAGATAAAGTCTTATTCCTTATCAGGTCTATATGGGCAGAAACACAGGGCGACTCATGAGAAAAAGTCAGAATTTTGAGGGGTGACAATATTGGTCATTGTGAGACAAAAATGTTCACACGAAAAAGTGTGTAATGCTATAAAATGTTCCCGGGCTTTGGCAGCCACGTCATTTGTTTGAATGGCGAGATTCGAGAACCGTCTCTGTACTCGTCTTCAGAACATGCCGGCCGGAGAACATTTCATGCATTCAGTCGCGGCGAAAGTTTTAAATTACCTGTGTTTGTCCAATACTTATGGAAGCGACTTCGTTGCGGCACTAAATGAACTGCACTTACTACGTCGAACATATCATAGGTTTATTTTTGTTGCGTCCTGTGTGTATGTTACATACCCCGTCCCTTTCTCAGGCCGTAATCAGACATGTCAATACAAACGTCATCTAAAGGACGATGCAACGAGTTTCATTGTATTTTCCTTTAGAAGATTTTTGTATTGACATATCTGATGATGGTCAAAGAAAGGACCAGAACATCTAACATACATTTAAGGCGCAATTAAAATAAATCTATGATGTGTACGACATAGTAAGTGTAGCTCGTTTATATACGTGTCTAATTCTGAAAGGATACGAAGATAGAGCCGTGTGCATCTGCAAATACAAAAGCATCGTGAATGGCAACAAAGAAAGAGAAATTACTTAACGTTAAGTTAGTTTAAATTTAATGTAATGTTAAAATGACATATTTTAAAATAAAAATGACAACTTTGTTACAGTACACAATAAATGTTCGAAAATCCCACCATCAGCCTCACTGCACGTTGCAAATCGTGTGCGAAGATGGCGTGATGTTCGTCTGAGTTGATCTTCTTTATGTAGGCGGCTGCATCCAAAATGTGGGCCACCAATTCGTCTGTGTATCCACATTTCTTTTGTAAACTTCGTTATTCATCCAACCTCACAAATAAAAATCTAACTCCAGATTCAAAGAGCTCTATAACGGTAACCATTCAGAATTAGACACAGGAACTGTTTGTTCTCACAACGACCGATATTATCTCCTCCAACAATATAGACTTATTAACCTCCCTTCTGTGTCATCCTGTATGTCTCACCTACGTATGTAAACGTACGACTCACCTCTTTACGGACACCGGGGAAGATTATTAAGAAGGCCAGGAAGATGGTGAAGAATATGACGTAGAGTGTGAGCGTCTGCACATCGCCGGTGACGGGTGTGCGGTTGCTGTAGCTGTACAGAGTGGGGCCTCCGTCATTCCTGAAGGCGTCGAACCAGCCCTTCATGGCCGACACTCACGTGCGTTTCGACGTCACCCCGCTGCAACATCAAAGCTTGGTTCACACCTGATACTTTTGTCATGTCTCAACCTACTACAATAAAACCTGTCTGTAACAGAACCACAGAAAACTGGACTTTCTTCTTCTGCCTGAAAATAAAAATTGGATATTGCACAAAAATCTTGCATCGCTTAATGCTTTAAGTGGAAAGCAGTGAGATATCAGTAAAGTAAAGAAAAGCATGAGGAAGTGTTGTGTGTTAAATGTTTCGTGTGATTAGTGTGAAGATGATTCTTAGGAATCGAAACATGTGGCAATGTACAGTGCCATTTATTAAACTGAGTTGTGTTTGACTGAAGTGTTTTTATGTGAATATTGTAACACTGCTGGATGACTCAGTAAGTTTGCTAAAGCACCTTACGTTCCGCCGCTAGAGCGGGTTAGGACGTGTTGCTGTGCTCGCTGCGATCTTGCACCCCCCAGGAACAGCGAACAGTTCGTGGGCGTTCCTATAGCCAGAGATCGCGCCTTCTTCACCGAACTCACCCTCGCGGCGAGCAGAACCCCCCGGCGGTTACGTTACGCCGTTACTGTGCGGCAGAATGATAGCGTCTGGACGTGGCCTAAGAATATCACAGGAAAGCAAGTAGGGGCAGCTTTTATTGCGACCGTATGGAAGATCATCCACACTAAGCGTACAAAGCCAAAGTGAATGAGATTTCATCACTTAGGTATACACTGTACAATACCAAAGACATTTAGCCTATGTTTTTAGTTACTGTTACACGAATTATCTTACATTTTCTCTTGCTGAGTCTGAAAGAGACACCCTATAGGAACACCAGAAAAGTTTCTCATCACCAATTCCTTTGTTACTTTTGCGTCAGGTGCACTACACATCCGATTTCCAAAAGAAGGAGAAGACCGGGAATTATGTAGGCGTTACAGTGACTACATACCACACTTCACGTGCCACTGTCTAGAAATTCCAGGAGCATGAACCTCCTGGAGACCTAAGGGCCTGTCCAGTCATGTATAGGGATTTATTTACCTTGTTTAGTGATTACATATCAGACTGGAAGATCCGGGGTTCAAGTCTGTATAGAGGCAAAGAATTCTCTTCTCTAAGACGTGCAGATCGTCCTCCTGTTTAATGGTTAGTGATGTTCCTTCCCCGGAAATAAAGAGACCGGGCTGTGACGTTGACCACTAATCATTAGTGTTACTATAAGACGGATCTTTCCGTCTCAGACGAAATAACGTTTACTTAGTTTTGCACAACCTGTACTGAGGAAGACCTCCTTCCCCAGTCCATAACCCAGTTGACACCTCATGAAGGGTCACACACCCTTCACGCCTGCCGTCTTGTCTGTGGGCACTACAAACGCAGATAAGTGTTTAGCGTCGCGAAGAACATCGGTATGCCCTGCTTCTTTCTTTTTTAGTAGCGTTTTCGAAACAAAAAAGAAATTTATGTGGAAAATATAATGCTAATTAATTAAGAATTTAGATGAATGGTTCTAAAATGCATAAAATATCAGCGAAGTTAAAATTTGCTGAGGACTGTGTTCTTACTTAACTTTACTTTATTTTACTTACTTACTTTACTTATTTACTTACTTACTTACTTACTTACTTACTCCATGGAGCAGAAACTAACCTGTCTGCAGCTAGTCAAGAAATTCCCAGCATTTTATGGAAGCCGAAAGTTCATTACCGCATTCACAAGTGCCCGCCACCTGTCCCTATCCTGAGCAAGATAAATCCAGTCCATTCCCTCATATCCCATTTCCTGAAGATCCACCTTAATACTATCCTCCCATCTACGTCTGGGTCTCCCAAGTGGCCTCTTCGCCTGAGGTTTCCCCCCAACAACTTGTATGAACCTTTCCTCCCCCAATCGCACTACATGCCCCGCCATCTCATTCTTCTCGTTTTGATCACACGAAGGATATTTGGTGGGCAATATAGATCACTAAGCTTCTCGTTATGTAATTTTCTCCACTCCCCTATTACCTCGTCCCTCTTAGGCGAATCGAATGTTCTGGGATGCAAAACAAAGCCGCTTGGTCCATGGTTCCCGGCGCTTACAGGGGAAAAAATTCTGTCAACTTCAAGGGTAGAACAGTCCAAAACGAAACTTATCTCCAGAAACTCTCAAGAAAGTCTGGCTTCTGTCAAATTTAAAATTAGGAATTTATCTGGCTAAAACGGTTCGTCCTCATCTGTGAATTCAGTACATTTCTGCTGTCATTCAGCTGTAAGTGGTATATCTCGTCTTGTGCTTCGTTTTGTGAGGGTACGTACAAAATGACAGTGAAGAATTTTGTGTAGGGTGTGATTTGGAAGGCTCCAGACCTTCCTTCCGTAATGCATGACAAATATTTTGAATTATAGAAAATTTCCATTTTTGCCAACAAATGAAAATTAGCACATCATTTAGAACCACGACACTCGTAACAATTCTTTCCTGTGAATGTTCACTATGTTAGCAGGAAAGAACAAACCCATACAAGTCTTGCGTGATTTCAGACTTCCGCCGCGATGTAGCTGAGAACTGCGCTCTTCTGGGATATACGCAGTCAGTAGTGGAAAAGAATTAGCACTACTGGCTGCGTAATAACCTAGAACAGCGCAGTCCCCATACAAGTCTTCAACTAATGAACTGATTCACCGTGAACCACAAAATACTAGATTGAGGTAACAGTCATCACAGCACCCTTCCGGTGTATACTGTGATAGTTGTTACCTGTATGACGGAAATTTCATATGGTAAGGGAAAAACGAAGCTATTTCATACCTAATAGTAGTCGATCAGGAAAATATTATTCACTTAGATAAGAGAAGGTGGAAATATTATATTACATTATATTATATTATATTATATTATCCTGAAGATTCCATCCCTCAGAACCAAGCTGCCTGTTCCCTGTTGCAAACACATTCGTTTTCATAGAGCACGGTCTAATTTAATTCTTGGCTTCGTCTAAATCCAAAGGCTACCTGCACGCTGTTAAAACTCCCCTCTAATAAAGGAAGGCCACCTTGCACTCAATAATACGGCTGCGTACTAAACGGCATGTCGCTGTCCTGACCCGCCACAATGCAATAAATCTGACAGTTTTCACGAGATGAAAAGTTTTGTTCCGCCTGAGAGATGAACGGTGCAAAAAATGATTACTGCTTAACATAATTACGTAATATTTCGTCACACTTGCTCATTACGTCATCTATTGTTAGAGCCATCTGATTAAAAGCTGGCAGAACCCAACACAACACGGAATGGCTTCCCCTACAAACATAATGCGCTACGTGATGATACCGTAACACCGACCAACAGCAGATAATGGAACTGCTGTTCGCTTCGCAACAAATAATTGCAGTATGTTAAGTTTGCTGTAAGAAACAGGCGAGAGTCTATGCAGCTGTTTCTACGGAATTCAATGAAAATTTTGTTTAAAAAAAGTGTGATTGTGAGGCCAAGTAATAACTACTGTAGGAAACTTATGCGAATGGATACAATGATCATGAACACCCTTGGGTTTATGTGACAGGATGACCGATTTGTACGCTTAAATGTTGCTACTGGAATCAACAGCAGAGAGACGAACTGACAATTATCAGCAAGCAAGAGGAAAATTCACCTTTACGAGTTTCCTATTTTAATGGTAATTATTTGACGATGTCTTTTTTTCGTTCAAAATTCAACTCTGTGAGAAAATTATGCCAGGTCGATTGGCAAATATTTTCGTGCGTTTCCGGAAACATTTATGCCTCATTCCTCAGGATAGTCTAAAAGAAGTCTAGGTTTCTGAGACAAGTGACAAACCTGCGTGGTGGCGAGTGGAACAGTAGTGAACTTGGTGAAGTACTGTGATGTAGTTCGCGTAGACTTACTGCATAAGAACAGACTTTAATTAGTCATGTAACTGCGCTAGTTGCAGCATGTGAGTTACGTTACAGTTGAGCAAGTTAAGTACAGAACTGGGAATCGTTTTGCGAGGTACTGCAGAAGAAAAATGTTTCTTTATTTTTTAGGTCGATATAAAAAAAATTCTTAAACGAAAAGAAAACCCAGCTGCCCGAGCAATCAGGGCCCGGAAATTGCACACCCCTCTTCATCTATTACATGCAACTTACGAAATTTTATTATTCAGAAATAGTTTGGTTTTCTTTTATAAGGTTAGGGTAATGAGGTACGCAACACAGTACACAATATAGTACAGAATGTTACTTGCTGTAATAAAATTGAGTTTAAAGTTGTTTACAGTAATTGTACTTTAACCCCATTTCCTCAGTAAAATCACTTGATAAAATTACAGGTTGTAGTCTGGCACTTTATGGCCTTGAAAATCATTAGGCACGTAATATAATTACCCATAAAACCAAAACAGAAAAAAAAAACCCGCAACATTAAATCACTGGGTCCAAAATCGCAGATTCATAGTGCAATCTTCAGAAAATTCAACACCCAAAAAATCTGTGATATTTCTTAGTAGAAAACAAAATTTGGGCATTTCCTCCTCCTCAGGTTGACGAAAATCACTGATCGTAACTAAAATTTTGGAAGTTTGTACCGTCTCTGAGATGAAGAAAAAGTGTCAGTGTTATTCTGCCTGTGGCCACATCCGTCAGAATCCCTTAAACTTGAACTGTGCTGTTCCTTAGTGCTTACGCATGTCAAAGGACCTAACTTCATGCACAGTAAGACGCGCTGTACAACTGTCGTCGTGTCAAACTACTTCGATCTAATTGCTGTGCGATGTACGGGGCGATAGACAAGGTTAACTTAGTGCAGAGTAACCGACAAATAATAAGCCGCGCATCTGGAAGGGTTGTTGACACGGAACTCTATCTATCTATCTATCTATCTATCTATCTATCTATCTATCTATCTATCTATCTATCTATCTATCTATCTATCTGTCTGTCTGTCTGTCTATCTATCTGTCTGTCTATCTGTCTGTCTGTCTATCTGTTTATCCGTCTATCCGTCCGTCCGTCCATCCATCCATCCATCCATCTATCCATCTATCTATCTACGTATCTATCTATCTAATCTAATCTAATCTAATCTATCACTTTTCAAGTTTTCTTGGATTTCAATCGCCATAGCAGCCTGTTTATTGTTTCGTCTCGTCACATATTAAACTTCTTCTTCTTCCTCTTCCTCTTCTCCCTTTCCACTTCCTTTTCTCACTTTACTTCCGGTCGTTATCGTCGTCTTTCTCCCGGTCGCCATGTCAAGCAGTTACAGAAACAAAACGGTACGCTTTTACTACTGTAACTGTCAGGATATATCTTAATTTCCAAGACCATACACCACTTGACATGCAGCGGTTACGTGCCGTAAATCTGGAGAATTATCGGTAAATTCAATGTTTTGGCAAATGCCTTAAAAAAACTGAAGGAAGACAAGCAAGAACGACACAGTTGCTGGCAATACAGTTCATGAGCGAGCCAAACGACAGACACTTTACTGTCCGTAGAACTGTTATGTTTACAACCTTCGCCCAAAGACAATAAACTCGGTTTCATTATTTTTATATTTATTACGTCTGTTTATGTTAACTTTATTAGGTTACCGAATAACTGATGTTATTTCCCATAAATAGTTGTTGACGTACGATTGTTATGGTGGTTAATTTGTTCTGAATTCAGTGTTACTTCAAATGAAGACAGAAACAAGTAGTTACCGAAACATCGTGTGGTGTTGTGTGTTGTGAAAATGGGGAAAGTCCCGATAAACATAAATGACAAAACTTACGAAAAACAATCGTCAGACACTTGCATGATACAATTAAATTAATCCGGGACAGCAACAAACATGGCAGTCCCATAAGTTTCACCTACAACCCGGCATATCGTGGCCGGTACACTGAGTACGCTGTGGGTCGGACAACGGAGGATTTTGTTTCCATTTCCCGAGAAGGGTAACAGTGTTCCCTCTCCTCCGAAATGGCTAGAGCTTCTCTGAGGCCCGACCGGCTCCTATTTATCGCATATCGGGGTCTATTTCTCCGGCACTACAGCTAAAGCCAAATATAAAAATGATTGGAACTATGCCTCCACTCCCCACCACACCTTCGTGGCGCGCACATGGACAAATTTACTGTATTTCGCCCTACCCTGCGCCCAGTATTTATTGACGATTCATGTAAACGTCATTCATTTTCAAATGTAGAGCAGGACTGCCTTTAAGACATTAGCGTACGTTACGCCTTTTTGTGCTGAAAGATGTTAGCGCATTGCGCCATCTCTTAGCGTGGTCATTGGTAGAGTTTTATTTAAAAAAATATATGCAATATATTTTTCTTGGACTGTTTGACCCCTGAAGATTGGAGCGATAGGTTGCTTCGAAACGTCGGTAACTACCAATCGACGCTTCGTAACATTCCAGAAGGGCGAATATCTCAATATATTAAAAAATTAGTTTCTATCTCACAGAAAAACCAATATCCCCTCTACTACAAAAATCACTCAGTCAATATTGTGTAGGAATGAAGGGTCAGTTACTTATTCTCCCTGAATATTATACGAAACAAATATATTAAGTGGGCGAAACATAGCTTCTGGACTGTAAAAGGAGGAGCTGGAATGCAGCAATATTGCTCCCAGGAACCGGAAGACCAGAAAGAAAGTCGTTCCGTTACGTAAAGATGTGAGCAGAAGAGATGACGAAAGGTACAGGCACTGAGAAAAAGCCGAACGAGTTTCACCTGTTGATGTGACGCACGCTGTGACGTCACAACTACCTGGTTTGTCCATTCCGTGTTTCAGTATGCTGCAGTAGCGATTGCTGACACAATCTGGCCATCACTGCCTCACTGCTGTCGAAAATCGGTATCTTTTCTAAAACGTGTCTGCATATCAAAATTTTGGTTAAAATCTGACAACAAAAACAGACACTTCTGTGCAGGACCGCTGTTAGTTCTGCCATAACTCGTTAAATAGTCATCGGAGCGAAAAGTGATTTATTAGGAGTTGTAGAGCAAAATTAAACAGATGTTCTCTTCAGTAAAACTGTTTCCTACTGTACTATTAAAGAAAACTAAGTGAAGACGCCAGAATTTTAGGATTATTTGAACATTTCCCAGCCAGCGACTCTTGTGTTCCACTCTGCTATACTGTCTATATCTCTCCAACAGTGCTAACACCAAGGCACAAATAGGGCACAGTAAAGATAAAAAATATGTAAATAAACAACAAAATTCTGTGCAATATTTATTATGTATTTTATCCACAATGTTCTCACCAATATGTTTCGGCCGATATTGCTGCCAACTTCAGGGCGATGATATTATTACAAGAATACAAAATTACAAATTTGGCTAACTGTGACAGTGACACAGTTAACCTTGTAATTAAGTCATCACCCTGAAGATGGCAGCAATATCGGCCGAAACTTGTTGGTGAGAACTTTGTGGATAAAATAAATAATAAATATTTTTGTTGGCTATTTACATATTTTTTGATCTGATAAATACATTGTAAAAAAAGTAAAGGTGTCCCTGTGCACTCTTTGAAGGCATATGGGGGAGCAGAGCTATAGCTCCACATATTCTTACCCTCGGCAGTTGATGCAGTTATATTTGCGTCCCGAGAGATGTGCCCAGGGAAAATGCTCTTGGTTTGGTGGACTCCAAAAGTCGATGTGGACGCTTCTGAAAAGACAAAAACCTCTTCGTCCCACCCAGAATGGAATTACACTCACCGACGACTGACTCAGCAATTGCTGAACAAAGTGCGCCATCAGAGGTGCAATTTGACAACACAAATCGTCACAACCGTCTGCGGCAAGACAGTAACACTACAGGCCACATGCAGTGCCTCTTGTTTTTTATCACTCTGACAACAAAACGTCAAGAACCAAAGTTACCTATATATATATATATATATATATATAAAACAGTACTGTGAACGAGCCGGTGACCATGCGGTCTAAGGTCTAGGAATGAAGCCGCTCAACTGCTGGGATAGCGGGTTCGAATCTCGCTGACAGCATGGATGTCCGTTTCTTGTTAGTTGTGTGTGGTGCATGTGGCGGCCTCTGCGACCAGCCGATCACTGGCTTAGAGTAGTCCTACCGAGTGTGTGTGTCCACCTGTGTGTGATCTAGTGACCTCAACAGTGAGGCGCTCAAGGGCAGATTTGGGCTACTGCAACTCAGGCAACAAAGAGGACTGTATACGTCTTTGTGTTCTTGACATTAAAATAAATGGCCACGTGTCTTTTATGTTACGGCATGGCTGGATTCTTTAAATTCATAACTTAACTCCTTTTGGTAGAGTCTCTATGGCTTGGGTTCGTGTGTTTCTTCAGCCATCTTGTGTTTAACTGCCATGACAATGTCTTTATTGTTTTAGATTTTGCGGTAGTAGTTGCAGGCGTCTATCAGACTATCGAACTGGGCTGTTACCGATCTGGCTGCTAACTATAGCGCAGAACCGCTCAACCTGTGGCTCGAGAGAAATATGTTGCCCGCGACAGGGACCAATGTTATGCAGAGACATTTGGAACAAGAATAATTCTTTTAACACTTTCCCTGATAAAGGCAAGACAGAAAGCAGAAAAATTTCTCAAAACTTATGGACTGTTTTTTAAGGAGACACAAGTTAATAATTCATAGAATACAAAGACAGCCAATGTACGTCTACCGTAACATTAAGGTGCGTTCGTGCAACCATTGCTGCTGTGGAAAAGCAATAAGTATTACATATTCTGATTGTGGGTCTGCAGCCTAGGTTGTCCAGAATGCAATGCGCATGGACCCTATTATATTGTCGTCTGTGGCCTGCCCGGGTCTACAAAATATTTCCATATTATTTCATAAAGGCACGATTTTCGAAAAACGTTATGGGATATAAAATGTGTGTTTTGATTTTCTCTACAACTTTTGTCTGAAACATTTCTCAATCTAAGAAGACATAAGCGAGATATGGTCAAAAATGTATATTGGTCTTCATGTAAAGTGCCCTTTACTCTTATCCGATCTTAATGAAACCTGAATTTTCTCAACAGATTTTCGAAATCTAATCAAATTCAGATTTCAAGAAAATCCGTCCAGTGGGAGCCGAGTTGTTACTTGCGGACAGTCGGAAGTACAGACAGACATGACGAAGCTAATAGTCCAATTTAACAATTTTGCGAACGTGCCTAAAACTGTGCTAAAAATAGCGACAACCTTGCCTAGGCTGTGAATAGAAATTTGTTACGATTGTTTTCTATCACTAATGGTATAATTTTATTGCATGATGTACAGAAAAATACAAAGCAAAATCTTACTGATAATTATGTGTACGCTTATCCATTCTTCATTCTGTGTATTGAAATCTGTGCTACCTGCATGCAGACCAAATTCTGCCGAAGATGGCCGCACGACACAGAGGGTTGGGCAGGCCTGCCCTATCGCGTGATCCGTGTTGTCAACTGCCCATAAACTGCTTACCAAAGTTTCTGCCCAACTGAACCACCAGCCCGCTGCACTGCACCAGTAAGGAACGAATGGTGTGTGTGCTGAATCACAGTTCTGTGAGCTTAAGGTTTTGCCTAGACATGTTGTCTGGCTTGCTACATGGGAAGGTAGAGTTGAAAAGGGTAAATTTAAAATTAGTCCGTGTCCACGCCACGAGGACATAGAGGGGAAAAGGGGTACAGCTCCACTCTATAGCCGACTAACTCCTTAGAAGCATGAGATTAGGGCTCCTTGTAATTTAGCTAATTTATTGATACTTTTTTTAAGCAATTGCACAACTCAGTCTTGGCACTGATTACTTCTGTGCCCGTTAAACACCACACACTTTCTTTACCAAGTCGTCACTCTGCCCCTCTGCCCTTCACTCTCCAGGGCGACACCTCCAGCACCCTTCCCTATAGTAATTGGTCGGACAACGGAAGGGTTTTATTTTCTTTGGCAGACCAATTCAAAATTCTCAAAAATAAGCTTAAATTTCTGTGTGAGAGAAACGCCCACAACATAACCGAAAGTCTCTAATTTCTTCACCGAAATAAACCATAAATTTTGTAAACACGACTCCAAACTGAGTTTCCAAACATCACGTCCTCACACAGCTTTGAAACTGTCACGTCTTGAGGGACATGAGTAAAAGCGAGAAGGTTGAAGGACAGGAATGCCTTCACACTGGGGGTGATTCAGCAGGCTGCTTTTGCTCGGCGACAATCGTCACCTGACGGAGGTGAGTATTTAACGTCACGCCACGGCCGCTTTCCCCAGCACCCACTGAATTTTTACAACAGAAAAACATCTCTTGCACCTGACTGGGATTCCGGCCTCAAACCGTTCATCCCGTAGCAGAGCACAGTACCTGTACCAACCGCGCTACGTCGGCTGTAGAAACATAGAGCTGTTGAGGTTAAATCGAACGGCATCAAGCGCTAATAAAAATTCCTGTTTTTATCTACAAAAAAGAACCATTTGCACCGCAGAGGAACAAAAATTGGTATGGAAACTTAATTTTATTTGAGATTCGCCTTCGTCCGGGATTTTACGCAGCGTCCATTGGCAGTTTGTTAGCGACGTTTCGGGACAACATATCGGTCCCATCTTCAAGGTAAGATGGGGACGATAGGTTCTACCGAAACGTCGGTAAGAAATTAGCACTGATCGCTGCGTAAGATCCCAGAAGAACGCAGATCACGTGCACAGCGTGGCGGAAGCCTGAAATATTCACATTATTTATCTGTGACTTACTAAATATAGCTGTCATTAGCTCCGACTAACAGTACATGATGATTTGGTGATGATGCGGAAGGAAATGAGCCTATCGTCATTTGAGTCACTATTCCAGAGTATGTCTAGTGGTGTTGAGAAATAAAGAACAAAGATATCCTCAGTCCGTTCGGCCGGTCCCTGGACCGAGATATAGAACAGGGGTTGCGGGTGCGAATTGCTATCACTCGGTGTTTCTAGCTGGTGGAGTGTGAAGAAACGTTTATTACATTTGCTAAGTTACGTGGGCGGGACGTGGGGAATGAAGGGGCGAGGAATATTAGCGTCGCAATGTTTCTTGCGTGACCCTAGCACAAATTCCGCATGAAGTGCAGTGATGTGTGACCCGACATTAAGAGGGGGCGGATCGCTCCACTGATTTGGTTGAGTGGCTTTTGTGTAAAAGAAACGAATGTTGTGTACAGGCACTTGTATCTGGGAGCAGAAGCTTTCGTTGCGAGTTTGGGACAAGAATAAATATTGTTAATATTTGAAATCAGCCGATCCCGGTGGCCGCAAGGTGTGGGTCTGCGGCCGTTCGCTTACTGGGATTGCGGCTTCGAATCCTGCCGGGCGCAGGGATGTCCGTCGTCTATGGGTGTTGTGAGATAGAGGTCTCTGCGACGGGCCGATCACTTGTCTAGATGTGACCTACTGCGCGCGTGTGTTTGCGTGTGGGTGTGTGTGTGTCTGGGTGTGATCGTGAAGTCTCAATAATAAAGAGCCCCTGGCCCACCAGGGACTGTTCCGTCAAGGGGGGGGGGGGTTCTTTGAACCCAGACTTTACGGACTTTCTCCGTCATACGTGGGATACATTAAAATTTTAAGACAGCAAGTTTTGGAGACAGAATCCACCTACGTCACGAGACTTACCCCTTTCAAAAGAAATAAAGTTACATGATAATAATTTACGTAGTAATGAAACTGAATTAACGTCAAAATAACGGTCAAATTTGATGTTAATCTGGGTTTAATTATAGTGTGAATAATCATCACACACTGAGATTTGTTTCGGAAGAAGCAAGCTTAGAGAGAGAACTGAGTATGTCCCCAAACAACGTGTTATATTTCCATGCATACAATGGAAGAAATTAAAAAATTCCACAGTTCAAATGTCGCACACCTTTGTCAGCACCGTATAAAATAGCACTTGCTCGAATTCGCTGTTACACGTCTCGAGAAATGTCAGCGTGTTAGTTTCCGAAATGCTGAAGCCGGTGAGGTAGAGAGTTCTGAGATCCGATAAGGATCTTACGGCTTATGTCACTGTGTTGTCTGGGAGGGCGATACAAGAAAACCCTCCCTCCACTTTTAGCACAGAAGCCAAGATAGGGGCAATATACTTATCCGAGAGGTTAGGACACAGCTACCAAAACACACGGCGTCATAACGGCGAAGATCAATCTGGCATTGCATATTCCGTACATTTTCCTTCTAAGTAATAACTGTAACCAGTAAATGCACATAAAATGACTATAAAACATACACTTCATATTAAATTCCTACATGTTGCAGCGCCGCGACGCCATCTTCAGGGAACCTAAAACGCACAGCCGTGGAAGTACCAACACAGCTTTCTTGAAATTGCAGCAATAAAACGTTAGAAGTGTAAACTTACTAAATTGTTGACTTCAGAATTGACGTAATATAAAGACGTAGGCCACGGACCTCGTCCACACACAATTAACAGACAACTTTGCCTACAGACAACTGAATGCTTCATGTATGATGCAAAAGGACGCAGTCCCCGTGGTGTGTGTAGGTGTGTTCCTTATCGGGCGGTGATCAAGTTACGAATGTTGCTAACTATTTTGTGTGTGTGTGATATGTAGTGTTCTACTTTGAAGATATCAGGGGAACAGAATTAAAACACATCTTAGGGAGACAGTGGAGAGCTGACTCAGGATCATGAGGTGTTGACGCAGGGGATCTTCTACAAAATGAAAATGGACCTACAGTTTCTTGCTCAGACTGGATTCACTGCCAGATATATTTTTGTTACTTCACTGCACTCAAGGTTGCTAAATTTATGTGGCCTACTTTATTTTATTACGAAGATGGAGAGTTTCTAAGGTCAAGGTCCTTGCTGTACCTGGGCCTCACATTTCACTTTTTGAACCACTCGTAAAATATTCACAGAATTCGGCATGAAGGGAGTTCCGTGAGAGGCCAACCGAAGGTGCCATTTGCTACAATCAGTTATAACAAGATGGCCGAAACGGGAACTTGTGATCCGCGAGCGCCACTAGCTCCACTTGCGTAACTGCCAGACGAGTTTAATGAGCATGTTCAGAAACTTGCTTGTAATCGAATCAGGAGATGCACACTTCCAGCCACTGGCACGATCTGTAACATCGCCCAAACATCAGTAGCCACACATGAAAACCATGCAGTAACACGCACCGAAGGATACCAGCATAAGTAGTTGTATTTTGAAAGGTTCTGACGCCAGTGTATGAAAACCGCTTCACACTTTAAGATGGGACACATAGGTTTTCCCGAAACGTCATTGACTAACGTCAATCTACGCTGCGTAAATTCCCAGAAGAGAAAAGATCTCATTCAGACGCGGCGGACGCTTGAAATCATGCATTTTTATTGGTAAGTTGTTCAAGCAGATGTAACTTCTATGAAAATTTCATTTTTTATCATAAATAAATTTCTATAATTCTTGAAGCAGTACTTTTAATTAAAGAAAAGGCAAATTTAACTTTCGTTTTATGCATTCCCTTGTGTTGCATAAATTAAAAAATAATTACAATTCAGCACCAACGCCACTAATTATATTATATTAACTTGTGGCTGCATGTGTTGATCAATTATATTGACGTCTTCGGGCCATTCGAAGAACGTAAATTTCAATATCAAAATCTATAACGTACCTTATCAACTTTGCAGAATGACCGGTTAACAGTGAAGAGTAATTCAGAAAAAAAATATAAAAGTGATCGATTCATAATTTGCCTTACGTTATGCATTCTTGCTTTCAGAACCTGAGGAAAACCCCGACAAATAATCAGGCGTGACAGTTGATGCCCCAGGCGAGATTCGAAACGCGAGACAGCAGAAAACTTGTTAGAGGCTTTATCACTCCCCCCAGTTTTCTGGGTAAATTATTACAATGTTACAGACTCTGCAAACACACTGTGCACAGTCCATACACTGTGGTCTAATTATTACAGCCCCCTTCTCGGAAATGAATATCTCTACCAATTAGTGTCGACAAACAAACTGAAATAGAGAAACTGTTGTTATTAACAATTTTCTACGTACGAGTGAAAGTTTGTGAACGTACTTAACTTTAATCAAAAGTCGTTTATGTTGCAATGATTTGGAAATCTGCCAAACTAATCATAGAGTTATTACCGGTCCGCTGTAGGCATGAATTGAAATATGAAGACTTTGTTTTCCCGAACAACTAAAACAGAAGAAGAACGTTACATGTTAGAAATATAGATACTGGCGCCATATTCATTAACACAGCTCACAGGACTGAATGATTTCCGTTTAGCACGTGACTGCTGGCAGGGACGTGGGGTTTACATAAGGGGGAAATTTCAATATTGGCTTCACATTAATTAGACTGTGATGTGTGGACTTGACAGGGTTCACTGTCCATTTAGCGAAGAAGTTAATGAGTCTTGTGGACAAAATCAGCTATAATTCATCAAAGAAATAATTTTCTATTATACTATACTTTTTCAAAATAAATCCACATGTATTCATTAATGATTATATGTTATGTGGTAGTAATTAAAATTCTCTGACATGTTTCGGTCTGAAGAGGCCATCGTCAAGGAGAAGTTTCATATACTTTTAATATAAAATGTGGTAGTATGTGGGCTTATATAATAAATGGTGGTCCACATTAGATTACGCTTCATTTTGTTAATATGAGGAGGGCAAAACACTTGCGAAAGCCGTAGGCATTTATATACAAGTTTGTTTGCAAATTTGGAAACAACAATACCATTAATAAAGAAAATAAATGTGCATCTAACATGATTTCAACATTTATGTATTCTTAGCTATGTTTTAAAATTTCGGTACTGTAAATATAATTTTATTTATGAACATCTACGACGACATTTTGTATAAAAAATATTACCAAAGTTCTCCATGTGGATGGCCTCTGCTGGCCGAAACATGTAGCAGAAGTTTCTACGACAAAACACACCGTTGTTAACATTTGCAATTAGTTGGAATAAATGCAGCATATAATTAATCTATTGCACGGAACATGCACAAAATTAAATAATTTTCCAGGACTGATGCATTAACATTATTTCTACATTTACCTTAATTCCACACAAAAGCCTACAATGTTTTACCAAACGACACACCATCAGGTTGTCGAGAAGAAATAAGCTGCGTGGCAGGAGTTCTGTGGACGCCATATAGCATGTAAGCGATATGACACGAGATAGACTTGAGCGCCGGTCACCTGCACACCCAGTTGCCCCACTCCCGGGGAAAAAGACGCTGACATCCACTGAAGAAGTCTTTATGCGGGCCCCGACGGCGGACATGGTACTTCAGTGGAACAAAAATCGTTTGCGTCCGTTTCTCAGGCACTAAATTTACTGAGCTAACCAGACCCCCCTGTTCCATATAGTTCGTTACAAATATAAGCGTTAAGTTTAACAGCAATACGTTACGACAGTGTAACAAATACAGGCTTCTCAAGGAACTGTTTTTTGTAGTCACAGTGGGATATCACTACTGCGAGTGCAGAAAAGTGCGCACGGTGCGGTAATTCCAGCGCTTTCGCTCAAGTTTTTAGGCGCGTTCGCAAAATTGCGAATAGTGACTCTTAGTTTCGTCATGCCTGTCTTTCTGTCTGTCCTGTAGTCCGTCCGTCTGTCCGTCCAGGTGGAACAACTCGACTCCCACTGGACGGATTTTCAAATTTGAACATTTCAGGAAATTTCGAAAAATTTGTCAAGAAAATTCACGTTTCATTAATATCTGACAAGAATAACGGGCAATTTACATGAAGATCCGCGTGCCTCTGTGATCAAATCTCGCTAAATTCTTCATAGAATGAGAAATGTTTCAGATAAACTTTGACAGAAAAACAAAACACGTACTTATGTTCAGTAACTTTTTTTTTTGAAAATCGTGCCGTTTATGAGACAATGTGAAAAACTGTAGTAGAGCCAGACAGACCACAGATGAGAATTTAGTATGGCGCACGTGCTTTTCACGCTGGATACTTGAGGCTACACACACACACACACACACACACACACACTCTCTCTCTCTCTCTTTCAGCAATATGTAATACTTATTGCTTTTCAACTGCAACAATGGTTACGCGAAAGCGCCTCAATTTAACGTTATATGTACACTGCCTGCTTAGTTGTTAGTATCTCAAAAGCTGAGATTTTATGGGGCAAGTATATCCGACATAAAACGCGTGTATTTTCCTCTATAATTTTAGTTGGAAACATTTTTCGTATGTGTAAATATTTAAGTTAAGCTCGATGTATTCACGGGGAAGCATCTCTTCTGCATGTAACGTATCGAGCTGAAAAAAAAATGGAATCAGCGGAGATAATTTACTGGAAGTCCCGTATATAAGATGTTGTTAAGTCCGGTCACATGTTCGCAAGCAGTATTGTCAGTTTGGAGAGTGTCTAGGTGTTTTATATAGGAACCGTGACAGTGAGAGCACCGTGGCAGTTCTGACGGATGATAAGAGTAACAGTGACACTGAGCTCACCGTGGCAGTAATGACAGATGGTACGTGAGTAATCATGACATTGAGCTCACCTTCCCAGTCCTGAAGGAACGTGACGACAGACATGGGAAAGTTCTTCTTCTGCTTAATCTCAAGCGCTGCCTTCCGTTCTGGACCTTGGCTTCGAATATCATCTGCTCCATTTCCCAATGGTCTCTGGCCACTTGCTGCCGGGGGGGGGTTTATTTCTATTGTACTTAAAGCCCCTGTAACCTCATCTCTTCTCCTTTATCTTGTTCCTTCCATCTGATCTGTTGCTATTTGTTGACTTTGTACTCTTTCAGCTTGACCATATCATCTCAGTCGAATGGATTGTACACATGCTACAGTATCTTCCCCTTGTAATATATTTTCTATCTTCTTCTTCTTTATTCTTATCCTCAAGCGTTCTATTTCTTTACGACCATATATTTTCTTTACAGTCTTCATTTCAGTTATTCTAAGCACGTTCATTGCTTCCGACAAGCCAATTTAGTGGAAATATATCTGATAATTTTCGAAACTGTAGTAGGAAAAGTGGAAATTTTTTTTCACTCCGTGGGGACAAAAAGGGCACTGGATGTCATTTTATGTGACTCCGACTGTGGATATCGTGTGCCTTTTACGGTAGCCTGTTGTTTGTCTACACGGTAACATCCTTCTTCTGCTTCTGGATTTGTCTTTTGTTTTTTCCTCAAAAGACGACACAATGTTTTTATTCTCATGAAAAAGGGAAAAGGCATCTACTCCTTTGTACATGACAGAAGAGCAGTTGATTCGAATTATCTGGAGACAGAGAGGTGAAACTGGAGATCCAGTTTCTACTATCATCACAACCCTACAGAATCGGAGATTTGACATTCTTACAACTTTGTCAATGAAGACTGAATTCTTTTGGGATAAGATTTCTTATCGAGTGATCAGTGGCACAGAAGATTCGGAAAGGCTTCCTGCCTCCATCTTCAGGTATAAGCAGTTCAAGCAAATCAAATTCTCAAGGAATATTAAATCCTGCGATTTCAGTGGCCACAGCCCCTTCGAAGTAAACTTGTCACCATCAGCGTGTCTATTGCGGTTCTGTCACTAAGAGATAAAATTTTCCCTTCACACGTTATGAAAGCACATGGGGGGGGGGGAGAGAATGTACAGCTCAACTCATTCTTAATCCTCGCACTAAATGGAGGAAAAGGTCAGCATCATGATCCGGGCGCTTTAACACCGGCGACAGTGCCCCCGGTGCCAATTCATTAGGGGGTAGGTGGTCCTGATTTGGACGTTTTGGAGAACAGATAAAGATCTTGTCCCTGCCGGAATTCGAGTCCCTGACCTTTCATACAGTTCGGTGTGAAGTGAGTGGGTTCAAGAGCTGAAGTTAGAAGCTGCAGCCGATAATGAGAAACAGCAGAAATTTGCTTCCAAGCATCATATTTCAAAAGCAAATTTACCGCTGTTCCCGTTCTCTCTGTACCCGTTCTAGCTATATTTGGCAGACTGACTCTTGATTTCCGGGAATCTAAGAGCTTCCTCCGAGAACCCGAAACACTCGTGGAAATGAAGGAACAATTACAAAAATTTCTGGTAATTTAGTCAAATCTTGGTAACTATTGTATCTTCTAACAGCGCGTTGTCCAGAACGATTATAAACTTATTCTTGTAAATTTATGACTGTGGCACCGGAAACTTTAACATTTCACTAATCGGACTCACCCACATTATTGCCTTCACTTCACCCAGTCTCAACGGCTTCAGTTCCTTTGGCGTCCGTACGCGGTAATTGGCTTCCCGTTCTTATTCCTCTTTACTCCTTGAATTTCGTTTCACGTTTCCTTACTGGCTGTCTGCTAACTTAACTATTTTCTAATAGGCCCTTACTTACTTACTCCCTGTTGCAGAGTCCTTCTTGAGAAGCTAACTGGTTTGCAGCTAGTCAAGAAATTCTCCGCATTTCACGGAACCCGAAGGTTCATTACCGCACTCACAAGCGTCCGTCACCTGTCTCTATCCTGGGTCAGCCCAATCCAGTCCATATACCCACATCCCACCTCCTGGAGATCCATCCTAA
>Ga0123354_10003024_pt1 | contig 22908 bp, 15 predicted proteins | sample TergutLab28metaG_2_FD_97872 | JGI IMG/M metagenome (GOLD analysis project Ga0123354, IMG submission 97872) | Labiotermes labralis P4 segment gut microbial communities from Petit-Saut dam, French Guiana - Lab288 P4 | ecosystem: Host-associated > Arthropoda: Insects > Digestive system > Gut ... | reverse complement strand
TGTTGCTGTTATGCGTAAACTTCTGATTATTATTAACAATGTTTGTAAAGATTTTTATTTGAAAACTTCTTTTACCAGCGCTTAACTGTTTTTATATCAACTTTTTAAGTGGGTTGATGACAACTATGCCTTATCAATTTACATATGTTTTCTTAAACTCTAATTCTTCGGAGTCTTTTTTTGGAGCGTCAACTTTCACTTTGTCGCCTTCTTTAAACTCACCCGAAATAAGCTTTGACGATAAAGGATTTAACAAATAAGTCTGTATCGCTCTTTTCAAAGGTCTTGCGCCAAAAGCAGGATTATACCCTTTTGCCGATATAAAATCTTTGGCTTTATCGGTAAGATCCACGTGTATTTTCCTTGCCGAAAGGCGTTCTTCAAAAGAATGTATCTGTATATCAATAATTTTGTTAAGTTCAGCTTCCGTCAATTTCTGGAATATTATAGTTTCATCTATTCTGTTTAAAAATTCCGGTCTGAAATTTCTGTGAAGTTCCCCTAAAACTTTATCTTTTACTTTAGCATAATCGTCGTCTTCCTGAATATACTGCGAACCTAAATTCGACGTCATTATTACAACCGTATTTTTAAAATCAACAGTTCTGCCCTGTCCGTCGGTAAGCCTGCCGTCGTCAAACAGCTGAAGCATAACATTAAACACTTCGGGATTTGCCTTTTCGATTTCATCAAACAAAACAACCGAATACGGTCTGCGCCGGACTGCTTCGGTAAGCTGTCCGCCATCCTCAAAACCCACATATCCGGGAGGCGCGCCGATTAAACGTGAAACACTGTGTTTTTCCATATATTCGGACATATCTATTCTTACTATATTTTTTTCATCGTTAAAAAGCAAAACAGCCAATGCTTTGGCAAGTTCGGTTTTACCCACACCTGTGGGTCCTAAGAATAAAAACGTGCCTATCGGCTTATTAGGGTCGGAAAGTCCTGAACGGCTGCGCCTGACGGCGTTAGATATCGCTGTAATAGCCTCATCCTGCCCAATTACCCTTTCGTGAAGTTTTACTTCCATTTGAAGAAGTTTCTGCATTTCCCCTTCCATCATCCGAGATACGGGAATGCCTGTCCATTTACTTACGACTTCGGTAATATCTTCCTCATCAACTTCTTCTTTAAGCATTTTATTTTCTTTCTGGAGTTTCGCAAGTTTTTTATTCTCTTCTTCAAGCTGCTTTTGCATATTGGGAATTTTTCCGTAACGAATTTCCGCAACGGCGTTTAAATCCCCGTTTCTTTCGGATTTTTGTTCCTCTATTTTCATTTCTTCAATATCAGCTTTAAGCTTTCTTATAACGGAAATCGAATCTTTCTCTTTTTCCCAGTGGACTTTCATCTCCGCGGACTCGTTTTTAAGTTTATCTATTTCTTTTTCAAGACCCGCTAGCCTTTCTTTAGAGGCGGAATCCGTTTCTTTTTTTACTGCCTGCTTTTCTATTTCAAGCTGACGCAGCCTGCGTTCCACAGCGTCAAGTTCGGACGGCATAGAGTCTATTTCTATGCGAAGCCTGCTTGCCGATTCGTCCACAAGGTCGATGGCTTTATCCGGCAAAAATCTGTCTGAAATATATCTTGCCGAAAGTGTTGCCGCGGCAACAAGCGCGGAATCCTTAATTTTTACGCCGTGATGAACTTCATATCTTTCTTTTATACCACGCAAAATAGCAATTGTATCTTCAACAGACGGCTCGCCGGCATAGACAGGCTGAAAACGGCGCTCCAACGCAGCGTCTTTTTCTATATATTTTCTGTATTCGTCTAAAGTTGTCGCACCTACAAGTTTGAGTTCCCCTCTTGCAAGCATAGGCTTTAACATATTAGCCGCGTCAACAGCGCCTTCCGATGCCCCTGCCCCGACAATTGTATGCAGTTCGTCAATAAAGAGAATAATTCTCCCGTTTGCGGACTGAATTTCTTTTAAAACAGCTTTAAGGCGGTCTTCAAATTCACCCCTGTATTTCGCGCCGGCTATAAGAGCGCCCATATCCAAAGCAATAACTTTTTTGTCTTTTAAACTTTCGGGAATATCGCCTGACACTATGCGGTTCGCAAGCCCTTCGACTATGGCTGTTTTACCCACGCCCGGCTCGCCTATAATTACAGGATTATTCTTTGTTCTGCGCGACAAAACCTGAACGCAACGGCGGATTTCTTCATCCCTGCCTATAACAGGGTCAAGTTTTCCGCGTTTGGCAAGTTCGGTTAAATCCCTGCCGTATTTTTCCAAAGCCTGATATTTGTCTTCCGGGTTTTGGTCTCTCACTTTTTGGTCTCCCCTTATGATTACCAAAATTTTTAATATCGAATCTTTTGTCAGCCCATACTTTTTTAAAATTTTAGAGCAGACTTCGCTTGTTTCATCCGCTATTGCTATTAAAATATGCTCCGTTGAAACATAATCATCCTTCAAATTTTTAGAAACTTTCTCTGCATTTGAAAGAATTTTATTTAAAACGCTTGACAAATACAAATTGCCGCCGGAAACTTTCGGTTTTTTATCGATTTCGGAAAGCAGATCACTTGTAATATTCGCTATAACCAGTTCTTCCTGTCCGGTTGCCGCGGATTTCATTATAATGGCTTTAACCGTACCTTCGTTTTGCCTGACCAACGCAAGCAAAAGATGCTCTGCGCTGATTTCCTGATTGCCGTAATCCGTGGCAATATTTTGCGCGTCCGCAAGAGCTTCCTGCGACTTTATGGTAAATTTATTTAAGTTCATTTTTCCTCCCAAAACAAAAATAGCACTCAATACATCTAAGTGCTATTTTAATACTAAAAAGATTTTTTGTCAAGAGAAACCTCAACCCTCTCCCTAATCAGGGAGAGGGTAAGGTGAGGGTGATATCTATTCCACTATTATCTCTACTCTTCTGTTTTTCGCTCTGCCTTCTTCTGTCTTGTTTGTTGCTATCGGTCTTGTTAGTCCATGCCCTACCTTTTCCATATTCACTGAATCTATTCCTAACTCTGCCAACTTTCTATACACTGTATCCGCTCTTCTTAATGACAAGTCCATATTATATTCGTGCGTTCCTATATTATCAGTATGGCCTTCTACTGTTATATTGCTATATCCCATTTCCTTTAATACTCTAGCTAGCCCCGCTATTGCTTGCTTTCCTTCAGGTTTCAATTCATATTTGTCAAAATCAAACAACACTTTCGTTAATCTGAATACTTTCGCTTTCGGTTTCTCTTTTATCTCTACTATCTGGATTCCTCCAGTCTTTTCTTGTTCTTTAAACGCTTCTATTTCTGCTTTCGCTGTTTCATCTGCTTCCTTCATTGCTTTATCTGCCGCTTTTTGAATATCTTCATTACTTCTATATGCTTTTTCTTCTTTTACTTCTGCTTTCTTTGTTTTGTTTACACAGCCAAATATATATCTTATTCCTACATGTCCGTATAGATTCTCATATCTTTCCGCCGTATAGTAATTTCCATGGGCAAACAACTTCCAGTTTTGGCTTATAAACATCTCTCCGCCTAATCCTAATCCTATTTGTATCTTACCTTCTTCCGCGCCTTTGGTTGTAAATTCTGAATTCGTTCCTTCAAATTTACTTTCTATTTCAGGTTCAAAGCCCGTTATCAGATATTTACCTTCTCCTCTGGCATAAACACTCCACTCTTTCTTGTCATACTCTACCCCCGCTCCTATTCTCGCCGCGCTTCTTATATAATTCCCGCCGTTTACATCCAAATTCACTGCTCCCGCTCCGCTTTCTCTAAATCCTTTATAGTTCACATCGTCTATTTCCATTCCTACATATGGTCTGAGCTTCACTCTTTCGCTCATCGCATACTTCAATGCCGCTTCTATGTCTCCGCTTAATGTAAACGCTTCTATTTCACCTTTTGCTATTCTGTTTCCTATAGGCGTATACACATATCTTTGTGTATCAAAGTTATCAAAACTTCCTGACACCAATGCTTTCAATTCCCAGTCTTCTTTTATTAATCCTCCGTACACTCCCAAGCCCTTATTGTTTCCGTCTGCTTTGTTTTGACCTTGTTCTATGCTGTGACTGTTAAATCTTCCGTATACTCCCCACATCAGACCATTGTCTGCTATATACTTATCAAATCCTATCATTAATCCCAATGAACTGTCTTTATAATCCTCAGGTGAATTGTCATGTTCGGCAAACTTCGCTATTTCGCCTCTTACTTGAGCCCACAAACCGCTGTTTGTCCTGTCTTCTCTGGCGTGGTTTCTTATTTTATCGTAAATCTCATTCGCAGGAGCTCCGGCTACACTTCTTATTACGTTTGCTAAAAAGTATCCCGACATACTCAAAAGCGTATCTTCTACTTCTCTGTCGCCTCTTGTCATTAATTCTGTTATTATGTCTGCCATATCGTCGCTTATACTGTCATCAGTTGAAAGATCATCCAATATTCTTGCCGTATTTCTATGGTTATTCCCACGCCTGCTATATGTTCTGCTTGAAAAATCACTGGCATATACTCCGCTAACTGATAGTATTACTGAACCAAGATAATCAGTACTACTATTATAATTCAATATAAAGTTTAACGGTAAATTAGTGCTTGTACTTACAAATATTCCCGAAACTGCTGCCATTGAGGATATTATTAGCGTGTATTCTCTGTCATCGTAAGTACCTACTCTAAGCTTTATGTCTAAGTTTCCGCCTACTGTTGCTTTCCCGGATATTATTTGATCATTGTCGCCGTTTGCCCAGATATCTATTTTCAGATTTGATTGATTTACATATTCCCCCGTATAAATTGTGTTAGCTGTTTCGTTTTGCATATTTAATACTGTTCCTTCCGAAAATATCATATTTTTACTTTCAAATGTCGCATTATCCAGCAAATTTACTTCTCCGCCAATTACATTAAACGACGTATTCTTTATTATTATTTCACCGCCGAATATTAAATTTTCGCTTCCGGTCTTATATATTGTCCCGCTTCCATCTCCGTCAACTCTTATTCCGTTTGATAATGTTATGTTTCCTCCGATTGCGTTAAAATTCAAGGCTGAGGGAGATCCGTAAGAGGCATCCAAAGAAAATAAATAAAAAGCGCTGCTTATATATACGTCGTTTAATACTCCTCCCGCATAATTATTCTGAAACAATACATTCATATCCGCGCTTAACGCGCTGAAACTTACCGCACTTCCGTCCGTTATATAAAAAGCGCCGCCCAAACTATTTGCCGTGTTATTTTCAAATTTTATAGTATCGGCCCTGAATGTCATTATAGAATTATCAAGAGCGTATACAGCTCCTCCAAAACCTAAAGTCGTTCCGCTTGCTTTGTTATTTGAAAAATTAATTTCTCTTGAACTGACAAAGGAATATTCAGATGACAGAGAGAAAATAGCGCCGCCGAAACCGGCGCCAAAGCCGGAGCCTGAACTGGAAACAGTATTGTTTATGAAATTTATATCGCCGGAACTGTCAAATAAAAAATCAGAATCATAGCCGAAAATAGCGCCGCCTGAACCAAGACATTCGCTTTCTCCGGAGCCTGAGCCGGAAGCAGTGTTGTCTAAGAAATTTATATTACCGGAACTGACAAAAGAATATGTAGCGAATAAAATAGAGCTAATAGCGCCGCCGAAACCAACAGCAAAGCCTTCGTCAGAGACATAGCCGGATGCAGTATTATTTAGGAAATTTATGTCGCAGGCGCTGTCAAAATAAAAATCTGATTCATATTCAGAGCAAATAGCGCCGCCATGACCAGTACCGGAGACAGTGCCGGAACCGAAAGCAGTGTTGTAGATGAAATTAATATTACCGGAACTGACAAAAGAAGAATAAGAGTCGTATCTGGCATGAATAGCGCCGCCGAGACCTTGACCATAGCCATAGCCATATTCAGAAACAGTATTGCCTAAAAAATTTATATCATTGAAACTGACAAAGGAATGCTTAGAATTAGAAATAAGAATAGCGCCGCCTCTGTCGGATGCAGTATTGGAAGAAAAATTAATATCACCTGAACTGATGAATGCGTACTCGTCTGACTCGGAGTAAATAGCGCCGCCTGCGTCGGAAGCAGTGTTGTCTAAGAAATTTATATCCTTAGAACTGATGAGCGTATAGTAGGCTGACTGTGACCAAATAGCACCGCCTCTGCCGGAAGCAGTATTGCCTAAGAAATTTATATCACCGATACTGATGAATGTATAGTCATCTGACCCGGAGCAAATAGCGCCTCCGTTTCCATTGCCATAGCCTAAGCCGGAAACAGTGTTATTAAAGAAATTTATATCAACGGCACTGACAAAGGAAAAAATAGAATAATTAGAATAAATAGCGCCGCCTTCGCTGAAAGCAGTGTTGTCTAAGAAATTTATATCACCGGAACTGTCAAAAGAATATGAAGAAGAAGAAGAAGAGTAAATAGCGCCGCCTTTCCCTGAGTTAAAGCCGGAAGAACCATATCTGAAACCGGAAGCCGTGTTGCCTAAGAAATTTATATTACCGGAACTGGCTAATAAATACGCAGAGTAATTAGAATAAATAGCGCCGCCATTTCCATTTCCATGCGCATAGCCACCACCTAAGCCATAGCCTGAGCCGGAAGCAGTGTTAAAAGAAAAATTAATATCACCGAAACTAACAAATGAAAAAGTAGAATGTTCAGAATAAATAGCGCCGCCAGAAGCATAGCCATTCCCATAATAGGTATCGCCATAGCCATAGCCGTAAGCTGTGTTGTTAAAAAAAGTCATATCACCGGTGCTGACAAAGGAATATGCAGAAAAAACACCAACAATGGCTCCGCCTCTTGCGTACGCGTTACAGAAACCGGAACCTGTATTAATAATAGAAGCCGAAGTGATATTATTTTCAAACATTATATTATTTCCCGTATATGAAATTGTTGAACTGCTTGCGTATATCGCGTTGCCGAAACTATATATGTCAACATTTCCTGCGCTTACGTATGACGAGATTTCATTTCTAAAACCCGACAAATTTATGTTGTTTATTGATACAGCGGAATTTTTTATATAGAAACCATTGCTCACATTTACACCGTATAAGAAAAAGTCTTCTTCATTTTGTGTATTTATAGTTATGTTTCTGTCACTTATCGCATTTATACCGGAGCCTATATTAAAACCCTGAGTAGCGGTTATTGTGCTTACAGACAGATTGTCTATGGCGGTATTTAATTCCCCTTCCGAACTTACATCAACTTGTTCAGCAAACGCATTGGCAATCACAGTCACAGATAACAACAATAATGACAACAACATTTTTTTCATAGACTGTCTCCTTTTGTAAATATTTTATGTAGTATTTTTCTTATACTTTCTATGTTATAACTTTAGCCGCGTTTGATTACTTTGTCAATGGATTCTGAATCAAGCCCTGAATGAGACAAATATAAAAATAAAAAAACTGCTATTTAGAATAGCAGTTTATATTTTTGAAATCTTTATTTTTCCGGTTAATATCGTCTTATATTTATCTATTTTTCCCATAGCCTTATTTTTTGTTTATTGGGAAGCAGGGTTATCGGATTTCGGTTCAGCCGGTTCGGGTATTACGGATTTGCTTTCGGGAGAGAGTTCTTCAAGTTTTACAATAAGTTTGGATTTGTCTATCTGGGCAAGCTCAAAATTGTCTGTCGTATGTAAGGCTTTTTTAGGACATGACAAAACGCACTGTGAACAAAAAATACAATTTGCCATAGAAAATTCGCAGCCAAAAACTTTGTCGGCCAGTTTAGGAATTTTAATCGCGTTAGCCGGACAGTTTCTCACGCAAATCTGGCACCCTATGCATTTATTCTGCTCAAACGCAATCATACCCGCATAACTGCCGTGTATTTCACGTTTTTTCAAAGGGTACTCTGAAGTAACCGGCTTTTTAAAAAGAGATTTTAGAGCTTCTAATAACACCGTACCTATATTTTTCATTGCGTAATCACCGCTTTTAGTATTATATTTAGAAAAATCTGAAACAACGCCAACGGCGTTAAATATTTCCAGCAGAGCATTACCATCTGGTCCATTCTGATTCTTGCAAATATTGTTCTTATTACAGCCAAAATTACAATTATGAAAAGTATTTTCAAAAGAAACACTATTACGCCGAGTACAAACCCTAAATTATACCCAAAAGGCATAAAAACTGCCGCCAAAAGCGCTGAAACCGAAATTGTTTGTATATTCATCGCAAGTCTGAAGTAAGCATACAGAGGTCCCGTATATTCCGTAAAAGTCCCCGCGACTATTTCCGTTTCCGCTTCAGGTATGTCGAACGGAACTTTTTCAAGTTTCCCCTGCACTGCGATAATTGCAACTACAAAAGAGATTATATTTACCAAAAACAAAAAACCGTTGGCTTGGTAAAAATTTATAACTGTAGAAAAAGTCCATGAACTTGCCAAAACTCCCGGCGCCAAGACTGCCATTAAAAGCGGAACTTCATAAGAAAACAGCTGCGTCAAAACGCGCATTGAACCTATAAGCGAATATAATGACCTTGAATACCAGCCGCCCAAAAAGTAAGTAAGGGTAGGGATGGTAAGAATATATATCACCGCGACAATATTGCCTTTAAACGAAAATATAGATTCCGCATTATAAACAGGAATAAACAAAAACGCCGTTGCTGCTGCGGCGCAGGCTACAAGCGGCAAAGTTCTAAAAATAACTCTGTCAGCAAGTTCAGGGATTATAAGCTCTTTTGACAAAAGTTTTATAAAATCGGCAAAAGGCTGGAACCACGGAGGACCGACCCTTGTCTGCATTCTCGCGTAAAGCTTCCTGTCTATGTATTCCGCCGCTAAAGCAAGAATAAATAAAAATAAGAAACCCGGAAAAATTAAAATTGACAACAACGCTAATAACATCGATTACCCTTTTTACTTCAAATTTATACTAAGAACTTTTATTGAACATTTTTCACATTATTTTGTTGTCATCCTGAGCGAAGCCGAAGGATCTAGATGTTTCGACTCCACAACTTCGTTGTTTCGCTCAACATGACAAATATAAATTTATTACTTAATTCCTAACTTTACTTTCGTAAAATCCACGCCTCTGTTCTTCTTATACCAGTCTATACTGTGCTGTCTTAACTGTTTCCACGTCATTTCATCTTTACCGTTTACCGCGACTATCATTCTGTCGGTGCAAGAAAAACACGGATCTATTGCCGCTATAACTATAGTAACATCCGCAAGATAACCTTTTTGAAGCATTGTCGAAACCGACTGGACATTCGCAAGTGTCGGCGCTCTTAATTTTACTCTTTCGGGCTTGTCTGTACCGTTAGCGCGGACATAATGAATATCTTCGCCTCGCGGAGCTTCATATCTGCTTATCGCTTCGCCTGCAGGAATTCTTAATGGAGCCGGAACTTTTAACGGCGTAACCGGAAGTTTTTTTATAAGCTGCCTTATTATGGAATAAGATTCCATAAGCTCGCCTATACGCACAACCGCTCTTCCGAAAACATCGCAATTGTCATCTGAAATTACTTTAAAATCAACTTCGCCGTAAGCCGCATATTTATCTTCCGCTCTTATATCTCTGGTTATTTTTGACGCTCTGCCGGTAGGTCCTACAGCACCCATTTTCACTGCGTCTTCAGGCGACAAATAGCCGACCTTGGAAAGCCTCTTTTTTATTGTTATTTCTTCGGTGGCGACGTGAGCATAATATTTTGTTCTTTCTTCTAAGACATCCATCGCTTTTAAAATCTGCCCTTTTTCTTCTTCGGAAATGTCTTTTCTTACTCCGCCTAGTATATTTACCGCGTAATTAACTCTGTTTCCCGTAAGAAGAGCAAGCAAATCCATTATTATTTCCCTGTCTCTCCAGGTGTACATTAAAAGCGTGTCAAAGCCTATTTCGTGAGCCGCTACGCCAAGCCATAAAAGATGGCTGTGAATTCTTTCCATTTCTCCGATAATTGAGCGTATATATTTTGCCCTCATCGGAACATTCAAACCCGCTATTTCTTCAACTGCCTGTAAAAAACACGTAGCGTGCGAATGCGAACATATTCCACAGACTCTTTCTATCAAATATAAATCGTGTAAATACGGTTTATTCTCACAGGCCTTCTCTATTCCTCTGTGGTTATAACCAAGCTTTACAAGTATATTTTCAACTTTTTCACCCTGCAGAGTAACGTCAAAACTTGCCGGCTCTTTTAAAGCGGGGTGCTGAGGACCTATGGGAATAACAAGTTTTTTAGCCATTGATATCCTCCGCTTTCTTGTCCAACCTGTCAGCTGTCCAGTCTTTTCTTAAAGGATATTCGCCTTCTGGCCAATCATCAGGCAAAGGATATCTTTGCCCTTTAGGCATTCCTTCAATCGTGACCCCAAGCAAATCTGTAAGTTCTCTTTCCTGAAGTTCCGCCGCGGGATGAAGATCCGTAATTGTTGCTATTGAAGCGTTTGTTTTAGGAACCGACGTTTCAATATTGAGCATAAGACCGTTCAAATCCGCCATATGATATATGAAAGAATAATTTTCTTTCTCGTCTAAACCCGTAAGCATACAAAAAATATCAACTTTTAAATCTGCAGCGGCAAATTCAAGAAACTTTCTGAAATCCGGATAATCAATTTTCATCCAAAGCCTGTTTTCTCTTTGAATTTTTATTTTATCCGACAATGCCGGGTATTTAGAAATTATTTTTTCAACCATGGGATGATTATTTTCCATTTCAAACCTCTGCCTTCATTTTTAAGTCTGTCATTCCCGAAATTCTTTGCAGGGAATCTATTCTTCGTGTCTAACATGGATCCCCGACTAAGACACTCGGGGATGACAAAAGAAAGGATTAACCTCCTGCTTTTGTCAACTTTTTCGCTTCGCTTTCTTCAAAACTTTTTAAAAGTTTTGTTATGCCGTCAATTATAGCGTCCGGACTTGCCGGGCATCCCGGTATATACGCGTTTACAGGTATAGCTTCGTCTATCCCGGAAAGCATATTATAACAGCCTTCAAATACGCCGCCTGAACAAGCGCACGTACCGACAGCAACAACAAATTTAGGTTCGGGAAGCTGTTCGTAAATTCTGACAAGTCTGTCTTTAATTTGTCTGGTCACCGGACCCGAACATAAAAGAACGTCGGCATGTCTAGGCGTTCCTTTAAGCTGAACGCCGAATCTTTCCAAATCGTATGTCGGCGTAAGAGCCGCGACAATTTCTATATCGCAAGCATTACACGCGCCGGTATTAAAATGTATAATCCACGGAGATTTCAGGCGTGACCAGGTGATAAGTTTCTGTACCGCTTTAATCATTCCTTTCTCTCCTGAAAATTATAAGAATGCTCAAATAAGCCGTTATGACAAAAAGCGCTATTATGCCTAAAGAACTTTTTAATATTTTTTCCGGCGTTGTGGCAATCATAAGCGTTATAACGTGCATAATAGTAAAAAAGAAAGCCACTGGAAAAAATTCTACGTAATTCGGTTTTATTCTGTGGTCTTTAACGTCTTCCCCGCAGGCGTAAGCTTTTGTTTTCCCGCTCGGATTTTTGGAATTTTTAAACGACATTTTATCCGTAAAATGAGAAAGTATTATCAGAAAAATAAATATTACGAAAAACGCTATAGGAGGATAAATTAATAAAAACGATAATTCCATTTTTTAACCTTTTAAAAAGTCCATATACTCTGTGTCATGCTGAACTCGCTTCAGCATCTTGTCGTTAAAGAATAGACCCTGAAACAAGTTCAGGGCGACACAATCAGAGTTTTTTAACCTTTCAATTTATTGATATTCGCGACATCCAGCGAATCATGCTTTTTTACTATATTTATAATATAACCGGCCGAAATCATAAGAATTACAACCTCAACTACTATCATAGTTATAATTAAAGGCTCGACGACTTGCGGTTTACCGTTAAAATAACCCGCAGCGGCAAGCAAAACCGTAACACCTTTCATCATAACTTCAATGCCGATAATCATAGCGATTATGTTTCTTGTAGTAATAATCGCATATATACCGACAACAAACAGAATCGGTGCAGTTATTAAATATAATTTGAAAAGAAATAACGTATCCCCTATCATTTTTTACCGCCGTCGTCTTTATTATCTTTAAAAAGTACTATCACGCCGAAAACTCCCGCCAAAATAATTATTATCTGCCCTATTAAATCAAACTGCCTTGAATTCCATAATCCTTCCTGAGCGACTGCAATCTCGCTTGCTCCGATCGGAATAAAATTAGTGCTGTTTTCAAGCATATAAAACGCCGCGGCGCAAACCAAAACAATACCGGGCAGAAAAACAAATCTTTTTAACGTTTTCGCTTTTTCTTCAATACGTTCCTCGCGCGTCAAAGGATTTGTCAAACTTATAACACTTATAAAAATGACCGTTATAAGCCCCGCGCATACGGAAAGCTCAAATATCGCCGCAAGAGGCGTTTCCAAAAGAAAAAGTATAAGCGCGGTTAAAAGACTTACTACGGCAAGCAAAATCGCAGCTTTTATAATTCTGATATTTAACGCGGCAAGAATTGAAAAAATTACAAGCAGCGAAAGTAATAAAAAGTGAATGTGAACTAAATCCATAATACTCCTAAAATTTATGCCGTTACATTATTCCCACGGCAGGGAAAATAAACACATTAAGTATATAAGGAAAAATCAACCCGACTCCAATCGTTAAAGCGCACAAAAATATTGCGCACGCTGTAAGGGAAAGAGGCGCTTCTCTGACATTTTCAAGTTTCGGATTAAGCTCGCCGAAAAACACTTTTTTCTGCAAAGTCAAAAAGTACGCCATTGTAAAAAGACTCGCGACAACCGCCAATACAGCAAACCCTTGATAGCCAGCAGACCACAAAGCCAAAATTATTAAAAGTTTGCTCCAGAAACCCGCAAACGGAGGTATTCCTGCGGCAGACAAAAACGCTATCGCGGAAGTTCCTGAAGTTACCGGCATTTTATATCCGAGCCCGCCGAAAGAATCCACGTCAAGACTGCCTGTCTGTTTTTCAACAGCGGCAGAGTTTACGAATAAAAGCGACTTAAATATCGCATGGTTGAAAACATGAAATAACGCCGCGGCTACACCAAAAGCAGTCCCCGCGCCCAAAGCCAAAACAATGTAACCCACCTGGCTTATACTTGAATAAGCAAGAACTCTTTTAAAATCTTTTTGCGTAACAGCCATAATCGCGCCGATAACTATTGAAAGAGCGCCCGTAATTAAAAGAACCATTTTTATATTTTCGTTAAAACCCGTAACCAAATAAAGAATTCTTATCAACGCGAATATCCCGACTGTTTTTGTAATTATCCCGCCTAAAAATACCGAAACCCCCGCAGGAGCTTCCGCGTATGCCCCGGAAAGCCATGAATGAAAAGGAATAACCCCGCCTTTTATAAGCAAACCGGTTATAAAAAGCATAACAGCCGCTAAAATTACGGGGTTTCCGCCAAAATCTCTTATAGCCGTCGATATTTCCGCAAAACCTGTTGAACCGGCTGTAAGGAAAAATAAAGAAATCGAAAAAAGCATCATAACAGTCGCTATTGAAGAAATTATAAGATATTTAAAACCGCCTTCAAGCGCTCCGTCTTTTTTATCCAAAGAAATAAGTATATAGGAAGCCGCCGCTATAACTTCTATAAAAACATACATAGTAAAAATATCTTTCGTAAAAACCAAACCGTTTATTCCGGCGAAAGAAAGAAGCATTAAGTTTGAAAGAGAAAAAAGCCTGCTGTCATATTTTGAAAAAGCTTTAGACGTAATTAAAGAAACAAAACCGACAATCGCGGCTGAAATTATCATTATTTTTGACATACCGTCCGCGTAAACGTTTAAAGTGAAAACCTTGCCTATTAAACCCGCTAACTGCTGCGAACCCGTAAACGGAAAGAAAACTGACAAAATCTGCCAGATAAAAAATGCCAAAACCGCGTAATAAGCTGTTTTCCCCGAAAGTCTGGGGATATTAAGCAGAATAACAAGAATGATTGGAACGAAAATTAATGAAATTGTCATTTTCAAGTTGTCATGCTGAACTCGTTTCAGCATCTTGTCGTTAAGACCCTGAAACAAGTTCAGGGCGACACGTCTCCCTTAAACAAAAAATAAAATTATTATTGCTATGCCGCACAAAGTCCATAAAACATACTGCGGCAGGCTTCCGTTGTGAATTTTCCTAAAAACAAACGAAATCCATAAAAACGTTTTGACTATTAATACGTCATAAATCCAGTTTAAAGCGCTATCAAAATCAAAAGACGCTTTTCCGAAACTCTTATAAGATAGCACTGCTATATTATAAGGATCCGCCGCGTCAGATGCGTCAAGTTTATTTATACCGAGTTTAGATATAATACCCGAAACAAAACCAAGACCATTTTTATATTTCTTAAAACCTATTATAAAGTTTAAAAGCACAAATACAAGCGCCGAAATTGAAATTACAACCAAAGCAACATGAGTATGTTCCTGATATTCATAACGTATTATCATATTTTCAATAATATGCGAGGGTATATTTTTAAATACTCCTAACAACACGCAAAGCAATGCCGTTGTTACAACCGGAATCATAGAAGATATCGGATATTCAACATGTTCCCCGTCTTTTGAGAAAAATATTTTCCCAAACCAGTTTAAAACCGCGCTGGAACAGAAAAAAGTTACAATAACCATAACTGAGAATAAAATAACATTCAAATGTATAACGCCGTCATAAATAAGTTCTTTAGAGTAAAACGCCGCAAAAAACGGGACGCCTATAAACGAGGCTATCGCCAAAATAAAACTCATAAAAATATACGGATTATTTTTATAAGAAATAGTTTCCGATTTTGTATTGTCCATTATCCCCGCGCCGAAAAACAGCGAAGATTTATAAGCGGTATGAGCCAAAAGATGTAAAATAGCGCCGGCAATAGCTAAAGGAATTCCGCTAAGCAATGCCGCAAGCATAAAACTTCCCTGGCTTATGCTTGTGTATACAAGCATTCTTTTAAAACTTTTCTGGCTGTTGGCAAGAAGCGCCGCAAGCACAGCGCTAAACGCCGCAAAGCACATTAATATAAGTGTAGTGTTGCAGGGAGCGGCGTCAAACATATTTAAAGCCACAATAACTATATATACACCCAAAACTTTTTCCGCGGCGGTAGCCATAAAAACCATAAAAGGAACCGAAGTTTTTTCCGAAGCTTCCGGCATCCAGCTGTGAAACGGCATAACACCAAGTTTTGCAGCCGCACCTATAATAATAAAGGTAAACGCGGCTATTTGGGATGGAGCGGACAACTCTAACGCAATTTCGGAAATATTCATTGTCCCGGCAATTGAATATATAATGGCTATGCCTGCCATAAGAAATAAATCGGCTACGGCAGTTATGGCAAACGCTTTTATCGCGAGTTTTTTGTTATTGTTTACGGAAGAAATAATCATTAATATAAAAGGTATGGCAAGCGCTTCAATAAAGAACAAAAGAAAAATCAAACTATCGGTTATTATTGCCCCGTTAACACACGCGATAGCAAGCATCATGGAAGCATTAAAAAGCGGCGCTTTCGGGTTGTCTTTCATATTGCTTATTGTAAAAACGGCTGTAAGAAATGCAAAAAACGCGGGAATTATCAGCAGAAAACCTTTGAAACCCGACATAAACAAAGACATTGAAAAATTAAAACTTGTCCAATCGTAATTTACAAAAACATTTTTACCGAAATATAAACAAACTGCAGCCAAATTAAATAATGCCGAAAGAATAAAGAAAACTTTTTTTAGTTTTCCGTACTTTTCCGGAACTACAAATAAAATCGCCGCGCACAGCAACGGTATTAAGATGAAATAAAGCATTATCATACTCATTATAATATTCCAAACACCTGGTTTGCGGCAAGTTCAGCTATAGTCATAAGCTTACCAAAACACAAACCGAAAATTAAAGATACTGCCGCCAAAAATGAAACGCTGAAATTCATAGGAGTCCATATACCGGACTTACTTGTATGAAGCGACGTTTGCGGCTCAGCTAAAAACACCTTATAAAAAAGCCTTAACATATAGAAAAGCGTAAGCGTAGCGGCTATCACAAAAATAAACGCGACAGCGGTGTAACCTGCCTGCGCCGTACCCGTAATAACTAAAAACTTACTAAAAAAACCGCCTAAAGGCGGAATACCTATAACAGACATCATACATAAAATAAATGCGCAGGCAGTTATAGGAATAACTTTTAAAAGCCCGCCCATTTTAGTTATATCTTTAGTATGCGTTTCATGCTCTATAATCCCCGCGCTTAAAAACAACCCTGCTTTCGCGGTGGAATGCATAAGTATAAAAAGAGTTGAAGCGGCAAAAGCTAACGGAACGCCCGCGGCAAAACCTAAAAATATAAAAGCAAGCTGGCTTACGGTTGAAAAAGCGATAATCCTTTTTATGTCTTTATCTATTAATGCGGCTCCGCCCGCTATAAAAGCGCTCAGGGTTATTATCAAAAATACGGCTAGTCTCATTTCTTCCGAAGGAATAATAATTCCGTTAAAAAGCCTTGCGTAAACATAAACGCCTATTTTTACCAAAACCGCAGCATGAAGCAAAGCCGTAACCGGCGAAGGCGCTACGCCTGCGTCCGCAAGCCATGTATGAAAAGGAAAAGTTGCGGATTTAGCAAAAATTCCGCAAAGTATTAAAATTACCGCAATATTTTTAACGGTTCCGGGAGCTATTGCGGTACGTATGCCCTGCAAATCAAAAGTCCCGGCTTGTTCCGCTATTATTATAAAACCTATAAGCATTAAAAAAGCGCCCGCGGCTGTAACCATAAAAGCCTTATTCGCGCGCCTTATAAAATCATCTTTTCTGAAAAAACCTATAAGTCTCCAGGAAGCCAGAGCCGTCATTTCCCAAAATACATAAAGGAAAATAAGATTAGCGCTGAAAATTATACCCATCATCGAACCCAAAAACAAAAGTACTATAAAATAGTATTCGTTTTGGTTTTTATAAGGTTTAATATATTCAAACGAATATAAAACAATAACCGCGCTTACAAGCGATGAAGCCAAAGCGCAAATCAAAGCAAAAGCATCGGCTCTTAAAACAAAATTAAAGCCGAGCGGCAAACTGTAATAGAAGTTGATTATTTCTCCGCAGAAAACGGAAGGCGCTAAAGATAGGCATAATCCGAAAGTAATAACGGCAAGAAACAAAGCTGCCAAGTTTCGGATGGTTACAGAAAAGCCCCCGATTAAAGGCAGGGCGCATGAAAAAACTACAGGAACTGCTATTATAAGAATTAAAATGATTTCATTTAACATATCTATGAGACTACGCTTTTATTTATTCTTTTATTTTTATAAATGTTAGCTTTTTATAAGTGTACTGTCAAATGTATGTATGCCCGCATTCGGCATTAACACAAAAACTACTTTACGAAGAGCAAAAAAAAAAGTATAATGCTTAGCTAAACACTGTAAAAGGGAGGAAGCAATGCTTACGTTAAACAAAAAAACAAATAAGCTTGAACTTGAAGCTTATCATTTTGAACTTCAGGATGTTAAGGAACCTGAACTTTTCAGAGAAACGTTCCAATACACGGAAGTTCCAAAAATAATTTTCAACAACGAAGTAGTGCCTATGAATGTTCCTGATGACATATGGATTACCGACACGACTTTCCGCGACGGTCAGCAGGCTATGGATCCTTTTACTCCGGACCAGATAGCGCATATGTATGACCTTATGCACAAGCTTGGCGGTCCGAATGGAGTAATAAGACAAACCGAGTTTTTCTTATATTCCGATAAAGACAAAGCGGCTGTCCGCAAGTGTCAGGAAAGAGGGTATAAATTTCCCCAGATAACGGCTTGGATAAGAGCAACAAAAGACGATTTCAAACTTGTAAAAGAAATGGGTCTCAAAGAAACCGGAATTTTAACTTCATGCTCTGATTATCACATATTTTTAAAACTCAAGAAAAACCGCAGAGAAGCGCTTGATATGTATTTGGATATAGTAAAAGCGGCATTAGCGGAAGGCATTTTGCCGCGCTGCCACTTTGAAGATATAACAAGAGCCGACATTTACGGCTTTATCGTTCCTTTCGCGATGGAACTTATGAAGCTTTCAAAAGAAGCAAAAATGCCTATAAAAATAAGAGCCTGCGATACGTTAGGTTTCGGAGTAAGTTATCCGGGCGCAACTTTACCGAGAAACGTAAACGGAATAATGCACGCTCTTACGCATTATGCGGGTGTACCTTCGGAATGCATAGAATGGCACGGGCATAACGATTTTTACAGAGCCGTAAGCAATGCCACAAGCGCATGGCTTTACGGATGCTCAAGTATTAACGGATCCCTTTTAGGAATTGGAGAAAGAACCGGAAATACTCCTGTTGAAGCTATGGCTATAGAATATGTAGGGTTAAGAGGAACTACCAACGGTATGGATTTAACCACCATAACCGAAATCATGGAATACTTCCAAAAAGAACTTAAGTATACCGTACCAAAAAACCAGCCTTTTGTCGGAAGCAATTTTGCCACTACAAAAGCCGGTATTCATGCTGACGGTCTTTTGAAAGAACAGGAAATTTACAATATTTTTGATACAGGCGCTATATTAAACAGGCCTCCGGAAGTAGAAATAACAGACAGAGCGGGTCTTGCCGGAATATCTTATTGGTTTAACACGCAGCTTCCTAAACTTAGAGATTCTAAAGACAAACTTGAAAAAAACAATGAAGCAATAGTAAAAGTGAAAGAAGAAATAGACGGACTTTTCAAAGCGGGAAGATGTACTGCGATGACGCATGACGAAATGCTCGCATATGCAAAAAAATACTTGCCGAATTATATTTAACAACAATTAGCAATAAATAAAAGACGCCCGTAACCATAGATATTGATTGCGGGCGTCTTTTATTTTAGGAAACAACAAGAGGTCTGTCATTCCGGGCTTGACCCGGAATCCATTGTTACTAAAAACAAATGATATGATAAAACAAACAGCCTGCGGTTAAATTAACCGCGGGCTGTTGTTTGTTTTATCTTCTTTCCTCTCCCTAATCAGGGAGATGGCAAGGTGAGGGTGAATGTTTTACACTATGTCTTTATTTTCCCAGCATATACCTTACGCCTACATGCCCATATATATTTTGATATCTTGCGGCTGTGTAATAATTCATGTTCGCAAACAGTTTCCAGCCTTCCGCTATAACTATATCTCCGCCTAAACCCAATCCCAGCTGTACCTTTCCTTCCTCTGTTCCTCTGCTTGTAAAACTTACATTCGTTCCTTCAAATACGCTTTCTATTTCAGGTTCTTTGCCGGACATCAAATATTTTCCTTCTAATTTACCGTACACTCTCCACTCTGTCATGTTATATTCTATTCCTGTTCCCAGTCTCATCGTGCTTCTTACATAATTTCCGCCTTTGACGTCCAAATTCAATCCGCCGGCTCCGCTTTCTTTAAATCCTTTATAATTCACGTTTTGAAGTTCAAACCCCAAATACGGTTTAACATTCATATTATCTTCTACCTCTACACTCCACGCTCCTTCTATATCCGCGTTCATCGTAAATGCTTCCGCTTCGCCTTTCGCCGTTCTGTCCAGTATTGCTATACGTCTTTCAGTATTGAAATTATCAAAACTTCCAAGCAGCATTGCTTTCAATTCCCATTCATCCTGTATATATCCGCCGTATGCTCCAATACCTTTCTTATTTCCGGACGCGCTGCTGTCGCCTTGGCTTATATTGTTGCCGACAAATCTCACAAATGCTCCCCACATTAATCCCTTTTCAGCTATATATCTGTCATAACCTGCCATTAGCCCCCATGAACTGTCTTTATAATCCTGCAAGGAATTATCATTTTCTTTAAATGTTTCTACTCCGCCTTTTACCTGCGTCCAAACTCCGCCGTTTGTTTTGTCTTCTATCAAATGGTTTCTTATTTTATCGTATATTTCATTATTCGGATTGTCTGCCGCGGCATTTCTTATCACATTCGACAAGAAAAAACCTGACGCTTGTGAAAGCAATGCTGCCTGCGCGTCTTGATCCCAATCCATCGCGTTTGTTATTATATCCGCAAGATCATCTGTTATCATATCTGCTACTGACAATTCATCAAATACGTTTGCCATTCCTCTCTGATTGGAACTCAACATTTTGATTTCGCTGAAAGTACTTTTAAATACTCCGTCAACTATCAATATTACGGCATTTGTGCTTGCATAATTGTTAAATGTAAATTCCAAAGGAGCATTTGTGCTTGTACTTGTAAACAATCCCAGCACGTTTGGCAATGATGTTGAAAGGATTATTTCATATGCTTTATTATCGTATCTTCCTACTCTTGCTTTTATGTCTAAATTTCCGCCTACTGTCGCCATACCCGCTATTACTTTGTCATGATCGCCGTTTGACCATATATCCATTTTTGTGTTCACGGTACTTGAAAATACTCCTACGGTTATTGTATTTACCGTGTCATTTTGCATATCAAGCGTTGTTCCCGGCAAGACCATGCTTGTTCCGGTAAAATTCGCGTTGTCCAATAATACTACATTACCGCCGGTTATATTAAACGCTGCATTTTTTATTATTGTTTCCCCGCCAAGCACAAAACTCCCTGTTCCTGTTTTGTTTATAATACCGCTGCCATCTCCATCAACTTTCATTCCGTTTGTCAATATTATATTTCCGCTTGCCGCGTTATAATTAAGAACTCCGTTGCCCAAATATATATCATTTAAGCTGCTGCCGGCATAGTTGTCTTCAAACAGTATTGCCAAATCCGAACTTAACGTATTAAAATTTACCAAGCTTCCCGCGCTTATATACAAAGCGCCGCCGTCAGTTGCAGATTTGTTTCCCGAGAAGGATATTGACTGCGCAGAAAAAAATGCGCTGGACATCCATACTGCAAGCGCCCCGCCCTCTCCGGTGTAAGCCCTGTTGTTTACAAAAGAAATATTATTTCCGGCAGTAAAATCCGCTTGAGAAACATAAAGATTCATAGCTCCGCCTCCGTTATTGCCATAATTATTTGTAAAAGATATATTATTTCCTAAATTAAAAGACATAGAAGAGGACATAACGTATACTGCTCCGGCAAATGAACCTGCCGTACCTAGGTCAGCCCTATTATTGTCAAAAGAAATATTTCGCCCGGAAAAAGACATAACAGTCTCCCCAGTAGCGTGAATCGCACCGGCATAAATATCGGCTTGATTATTCAAGAAAAAAATATCATCATTACTGCCTGCAATAAAAGTTATGAACGAACCATTTGCATCTATCGCTCCACCGTGACCTCCTACAGATTGATTGCCGCTAAATATCGCCGATCCGCCGAAATTCATTGTTGAATCATACGCCCATATCGCTCCGCCGTTACTGTCTGATATATTTCCGCTGAATATTGCTGAAGTAAAACTTGCCGTAGACCATGCAATGTACATCGCTCCGCCAGCTGTAGAATTTGAAAAGTTTTGAAATACTATTGGTCCGTTTATAGTAAGAGATATGTCACTTCCTAAATTTAAACCGCTATAAGTATTTACACCGTCAAATATTCTGTTATTCCCGGCAATTGTCATATTAAGATTTGAAACAGCTGTTCCAAGTGCTGGTCCAAAAGTGATATCTCCCGTTAAATTTATGTTTGGAGTTGCACCGTACGTACCTGTCCAATAATCATTAAATGTTGCAAAATCGTTTACATTCGACTGCGCATATACTTTAACGCTTACACAAAACATCAATGCCACAAGAACAAACATTACTTTTTTCATACACTTTCTCCTTTTTAATAGATTGCGGATCGGAGTCCGCAAAGACTATAACAGCAAAAGCAGATTGCGGATCAAGTCCGCAATGACGACAAATACTATCAAACCTCTGAAATTAATACTTCCTGCTGGGTTTTGTCTTTCATATTTTTAACTAACACTTTTCCGTTGTCATATTCGGTTTTGGCAAATATTATTGCTTTATCTGAATTGAGTTTATCGGCGAGTTTCAACTGCGAACCTAAATTTTTATTATTGACAGGACCTTCTATTGAAATGTTTTTTTTGTTTTTGGCAAGATTCATAGCAAAAGCAAAAGCAGGCTCAAAAAGCTCCTGATCGGCTATGGCTATAAAAATCTTTTCAGGTTTTGGCAAAGTATTAAAAAAGCCTGCTTCACGCGCGGCTATCATAACCCTTTCCGTACCGAAAGCAAAACCAACAGCCGGAGTATCCTGCCCGCCAAGCTCTTTAACCAGACCGTCATATCTTCCGCCGCCCGCCAAAGCGCTTTGAGCGCCAAGAGCGTTTGAGCGTATTTCAAAAACAGTTCTTGTATAATAATCCAAACCGCGGACAAGTTTAGGGTCAACAATAAAATTTTGTCCCGCGCTTTTTAAAAGATTTTCTACTGTATTAAAGTTATCTTTGCAGTCTGAGCATAAATAATCAGTCATTTGGGGAACTTCCGTAAACTTCGGAGCGTCAATTTTACAGTCCAGCAGCCTTAGCGGATTTTTATCAAGACGAACATTACAATCCGCGCATAAATCTTTAACCGAACTAAAATACTTTACAAGAGCTTCCCTGAAAAGCGGTCTGCACTTAGGGCATCCCAAAGAATTTATATGAACCGTCAGTTCTTTTATTCCGACAGCCGACAAAATATCCGCAGCAAGAATTATTATCTGCGCGTCCGCCGCGGGCGACGAATTCCCGAAATATTCCGCGCCCATCTGGTTAAACTGTCTGTATCTTCCGGCCTGCGGCCTCTCGTATCTGAACATCTCGCCGCCGTAAAAAAATTTACCCGAAGGGAAAGAAACGTCAAATCTGTTTTCTATATAAGAACGGACTATTCCCGCTGTTCCCTCGGGCCTAAGCGCAAGT
>Ga0123354_10003023_pt1 | contig 22909 bp, 18 predicted proteins | sample TergutLab28metaG_2_FD_97872 | JGI IMG/M metagenome (GOLD analysis project Ga0123354, IMG submission 97872) | Labiotermes labralis P4 segment gut microbial communities from Petit-Saut dam, French Guiana - Lab288 P4 | ecosystem: Host-associated > Arthropoda: Insects > Digestive system > Gut ... | reverse complement strand
TATTTTCAAAAAAATATTTGTACAATTAAAATTATATGCTTATATTTGCCTCAATATTTCACACTGCATAATTATTGAATTAAACAGTGTTTGTTAACTGATTTTATATCATTTATATACATGGAGTGTAAAAAATCGGGGGGAGTGATGCGGATTTTAAAACAAACGCGGAGATGTTTTTTTTGAAATTGTTGCATCTGAAAAATGGAATATCTTTGTATGACTTTTATAAAAAATGATTAATATTGTCTCATGTTTTTATTAACTACTTATATATGAATGATGAAATACACATTGGTAAAATGATCCATGAAAAAATGGAAGAAGAGAGGCGTTCAGCCGATTGGTTAGCCGGAAAGTTGAGTTGCACGTGCGCAAATATTTACAAAATATTCTGTAAAGCCAATATTGATAGCTTTCGACTGATACAAATCGGTCGAGCGCTAAATTATGATTTTTTTAATAGAATATCCGTTATCCTCAATAAAAAAAATGATTAACATTTAGGGCTTGGACATTTATAGATATATTGTCAAAAAAATGGATACATTTTGTCAATATATCGGATACAAAAATATTTGCATTATACATCTATTCGTATTTATCTTTGTCGCATAATTAATTTATCAGGTTATTGATTTCATGAAAAACCCGGAGAACCCATTCGTTGCCATCTTGGATTTATTGAAGGTAAAACACACCAATGATTTTTCCAATCAATATTTCAATGAGCATCCGCACAAATATAATTTGTTCGGACTTTCCAAAATGTTATCCGATTATGGGGTTGAAAATGCCGGAACCCTGATTGTGGACAAAGAAAACGACTTGCTCCGGATTGAAACGCCGTTTATCGCTCATACTGGTCGGGATTTTGTTGTTGTCTATAAAATAGAATCTACCCCTAAATCCCCTAAAGGGGACTTTGTGCCGGATCAATCTGAAAATTCAAATTTCCTCCTTCAGGAGGTGGAGAGTAAAGTTCATTATCTCTGGAGTGGTAAAAAAATAACGATTACGACTCAACAATTTATCCAATCGTGGTCGGGAGTTATCCTGTTAGCTGAACCGACGCCCAATTCCATAGAACCGGATTATCAAGAACATCGGAAAAAAGAATTATTCGGCGTCGCTCAAAAATTAATTATTACTTTGGCAGGCGTTTTAATTTTTGGAATAACCTACCTCAATCAATTATCAATTATTCAATTATTCAATTATTCAATTATTATTCAACCATTCGGTTATTCAATCGTTCTGCTGTTAAACATCATCGGCGTTTATATCGGCTATTTGCTGATATTGAAACAGATGCATATTCACAGCCAATATGCCGATAAAATATGCTCCCTGTTCAGCAAAAGCGATTGCAACGATGTGTTGGAATCAGACGCCGCCAAACTGTGGGGCGTTTTCGGTTGGAGCGAAATCGGGCTGGGTTATTTTGTCGCTAATGTTTTATTAATTTTATGTTTACCATTTACTGTTTACTATTTAGCCGTAATCAATATCGTTGCGCTCCCTTATAGCCTTTGGAGCGTATGGTATCAGAAAGTGAAAGCCAAGCAATGGTGTCCCTTGTGTTTGATGGTGCAGGTTTTATTATGGAGCATATTCATTATCAATCTTGCATTCGGTTATATCCAAATACCCGCTTTCAATTATTCTATTATTCTATTATTCATTTTTATCATTTCTGTTTTTGCAGTTTTGATTTTCGGCTTAAACCTGTTAATTCCAGCTCTCGGTAAAGGAGGGGAAATTGAACAAATCCGGCAGGAAATTAATTCTATTAAATCCAATGAAGAAGCGTTCGGAACGTTGCTCACGCAACAGCCTCGTTACGAAGCGAGCAGAGCCGATTCGCAAATTCTTTTCGGAAATTCCGATGCACGGTTAACCATCAGCATCCTCACCAACCCTTTTTGCAATCCTTGCGCAAAAATGCACAAAAGAGTTATCAAATTTTTGCATGATACTAATCGAAAGGTTTGCGTGCAGTATATATTTTCTTCCTTTAGCGCTGAATTGGAATTTGCTAACAAATATTTGATTGCTACCTATTTGGAAAAAGAACAGCGAGAATTTGAACGTATTATCACTGATTGGTTCAAAAAAGGCAAGCCATTAAAAGAAAAGTTTTTTGAAAATCTTCATCTTGATATGAACAATCCTGCCATTGAAGCCGAATTTCAAAAACACGAAGCATGGAAAGAAAAAACGCAGTTACGGGCGACGCCTACGATTTTAGTAAACGGTTATAAACTGCCGGATAACTATAAAATCGAAGATTTGAAGTACTTTATGGAATTTAATGTCGATGTTAAATAATCCTTGCCGCGTTGCAGGCAGAAAGCAATCGTCCGATCAATGATTGCAAAGCAACAAGAGAGTGTTAAATATTTGTTTATATTAATTATTAAAATTTAATTTACAATGAAAAAAATTAATTTAAAAGGGATTTCAGAAATCCTGAGTGAGAAAGAGCTCAAGAATGTGATGGGCGGAAGTGGAAGTGAATATAAGTGTAATTGTACTCTTCCTTCGGGTTTTCGTGGTTGTTTAATTCCCACTTCATGCGGTACTCAATGCTTAGAATGTACTTGTGCTTAGCAATTACATGGTTAGTAATTCCAATATGGAAGTCGGCAAAGTCTGGTACTTGTATATAAGCAACTGATTATTAACAAATATCATTCGCATGTTAATTTTCAAAAATTTATTACTAAAAATTTTCAAAAAATGTGTTGAAAATGGTGATTAAGCAGTGAAAAACGTACAGAAAGCTATTTTTAACACATTTATGGAAATTTTAATTGTGTGATTTTATCATTTATAGATCAAATTAAAAAAATTTTATATTTTGAAAACAAAGGTTTTTTATGTTTATTTTTTATTGTTTATCTCTTTTGTTTTATTTTCTTGCAGCACAGGAAATAAAACAAATGTTATTCAGTTGAATTTGGAAGCAAACAATTATAAAGAATTAATATTAAAAATACAAATTTTTAATAATTCTACTTTTAATATTCCTGTACCTGTATACTTTAGCGGTACTAAGAAAGATGATTGTTGGACTTTTTGCTATTCGGACACCTTGTATGATAAGAATGTATCTTTCACAATTCAAGAAAATACGTATATTGATACGCTTTCACGATATATTGGCTTTAAATATATTTGCAACAAAGATACAGTGGGGTTAGCATATTTGTCTTTTGCTAATAAGGATACCACAATAATTAATGCAACTTATTTACGAACCGACACCTTACCGAATAGTCCCGATACAGATAAAAACGGCAATACGATTTTTAAAACAGTTTTAATTGACTATTATTTATTGGCTTCCTGTCAGGATGAAGAATTATTATCCTCTTTAGAAGTTTCAAAAACCGGTTTTTACTGGGAATGGGGTGATGTTGATTCTTCCAGATATAAAACTGAATTAGAGGAGTATAATGAATTAGTTAAAAAGTATCCGGATTCTCATTCTTTGATTTATATGTTAGATTCTAAATTAAATATTTTTAAATCAAAAAACGATGTTCAAAAAGTATTTGATTATTTTTCTCAAAAAAACAGGAATTCCTTTTATGGAAAGCGAGTAAATCAATATTTAACAGATAATTATTTTAAAAATAGTATATTAAAATCATGGGATACCGGTGAAAGCGAAGCGATAATCATGGATTCGGCAAAATTTAATTTAATAATATTTGCAAGTACCGGATGTAAACCATGCATTAATGAAATTCCCATATTAAAAAAAATTTATGATGATTTATCAGATAAAATAGATATGACATATGTTTCTATTGATAATTCAAAAACGGTTGAAGGATGGCGACAGCTAATGAGAAAAGAAAATATACCATGGAGATGCGTTTTAGCAGAAGATGAAGTTGATTATATAATTAATAAATATCATGTTTGGGAAATTCCTTATTGTATTATGGTTCATCCGGGAGGATTTATGGAACTAATCCATGTTCCGAATATAGCGGAATTAAACTATCTGTATACGACTGTGCAAGAGGGAAAATAAAGAAATTAAAGTCCTTGAAATCAAGTTATTTTCGAAAAGTTCCGAAAAAGGCATGAAGCATGGAAAGAAAAAACGCAGTTACGGGCGACGCCTACGATTTTAGTAAACGGTTATAAACTGCCGGGTAACTATAAAATCGAAGATTTGAAGTATTTTACGAAATTTAATGTCGATGTTAAATAATCCTTGCCGCGTTGCAGGCAGAAAGCAATCGTCCGATCAATGATTGCAAAGCAACAAGAGAGTGTTAAATATTTTGTTTATATTAATTATTAAAATTTAATTTAAAATGAAAAAAATTAATTTAAAAGGGATTTCAGAAATCCTTAGTGAGAAAGAGCTCAAGAATGTGATGGGCGGAAGCGTATACATTTGCTATTGTGGCAGTGCTACTATTAGTATAAATGCTAGTAGCCTTGTTGCAGCATCACAAGCTTTAGCTTCTGTATGTTGCAATAGCTTTGCAGCTTGTCATTCTTCTTAAACTATTAAAATTTAACAAATTAAGATGTGTCAAAATTATTTGGCACATCTTAATTTAATACAAAAAAATTGAAATGAAACAAATAGTAGTGACTTTATTGTTAATTTTACCTCTTTTATTACAGGGTCAAAATATAAAATTTATCCGTTTTAAACCTAAAGAAGTAGCCACATTAAATTTATCTCAAATTACGGAGAAAGTTACGCCTATATCATTAAGTAGTTATAAAGATTTAAATAAAAACGGGTATCGATTTTTTTATATTACCGATGATTATCTGTTTGTTATCGGAACTGGTAACGCAATCGCTCAACTCAATATTTCGGGGAAATATATTAAAACCGTTTATTGTTCCGGTTACATTACAGGGATAACCGGCGATCCTGTTAAAAAAGAAATATATATTTGTACTAATTCGAAAGTAATCTGTTGCGATTATTCGTTAACAATTAAAAAAATCTTCACTACCATGTACAATACACAATCGATATTTTTTTATAATAATAAACTCTGTATAGCTTCATACGAATGTAAAGAAAACGGTGTGAGTAGAGGAGTTACTTATAGAATATCCTCAATGAATACGGATACCGGAAAAGAAAAATTTTTCCCTCTTGAAATCAAAACCAGAGTAGACAATCAAAGTGTTATAGTCATTCAAAAATCCACCTTTTCCGTTTATAATGATCAAATCGTGTATTCAAATCCAGATAATTCTACATATTCAAATATAATCAATTCTACATTATATGGAATAAAAGGAGATAGTATATATCCGTTAATACAATATGAAGTTGAACCGTTAGGAGGAGATTCCATGTATATGATTACGCCACTTCATAGACAAGGATTTATAGGTAAAAACCTTTTAGTTGAATACCAGATGGCCTCATCTGTTAGTACATTTCACGCCCAATCATTTATATATCTTGAAGATATGGAAACAGGTAGAGGTTATAACCTAAAGGAAACCATCAATGATGATTTATACCACACGGGCAATTGTAAATTGGATTGTTTTGCAAATAAACAAGGATACTTCATTATATGCAGAGAGGAAAATGACTTGAAAAAGTCGCCCAACCTCAAAATACCTACTAATAGCCCTGCTATTTTTATTGTAAAAATGAAATAATTATTATCGATGAATCAATTTTCTTTTGTATTAATCAATTTCTGGCAAGGCTCTTACCCTTGGTATTTCCCCTATTTCCTCCACTCCTGCCGGTATAACTCGGATATTGATTTTCTTATTTTCACAGACAATCGTGATGAAAATCTGAATGTACCGACGAATGTGAAGATCATCCCGTATTCGTTGAAGCAATTCAAGGCAGAAGCTGCAAAGGCGTTAGAATTTGAAGTCGCTGTAGAATCAGGGTATAAATTGTGTGATTTTAAACCGGCTTATGGACAGATCTTTTATGAATACATTAAAGATTATGATTTCTGGGGCTATTGCGATGTAGATGTTATTTTTGGAAACATCCGGTCGTTTATGACCGATGAACTGTTGAGTGAATATGATATTATCAGCGCCCGCCACGATTATCTCACCGGCTGTTTTGCTCTGTATCGAAATAATCAGTATATGCGGGAACTGTTCAAACAAAGCAAAGATTACCGGAAAGTGTTTACTGATCCACGCAATTTTTTCTTCGACGAAACCAATTTTGCATTCGAAGCATTTGAAAAAGGATTGCATTACAGCCAAATAAAAACAGAAGTAGAAAGTATGACGCATGTTGTCCGGCGATTGCAGGAAGAAAACAAACTGAAAGCCTATTTTGAATTTCAGATTGTAGAAGGCTTTGGCGGTAACATGCTGTGGAATAAAGGGCAATTGATTTACAGAAAAGAATATGAAGCGATGCTTTACCATCTGGTGCGTTTCAAACGGAAATATTCGCAGCCAATAGATTTGCATCGGATCATCCCTGATAAGTTCCGAATCGGAAAACAAAAAATTACTTACAAATGAAAAAAATACTTTTGTCGGCATACTGTAAAACGCAAGAGCAGAAAAATATCATAAAATCATTGTTGGAAATATTACTATCTAAAGATTATGATATAGATATAATAACGAACTGTGAATTAGATATTCAAAAAAACAATATACAACAAGTATCATCTACGTCTTTGTTAACAAAGAGTTATAATGTTATTTTAGCCTATAACCTAAAAGGATATTATTGTATTAGACGCCTTGCAAAAACAAAAAGCATTCCAGTTATTTATATCATAAAGCAGGGAGACAGTATTGTAGAATACCTATATGATGTTTCATTAGTCAGCAGATTTTTAATAATTAATGACGGTAATGAGTTATCTCGTCAATTATTTCCTGAAGATTTTAGTTTACATATATCATATCCATACTTGCCGCCACAACATAATTATTATACAACAGCTTCATCCATTAATATTTTAGTTACAACTGATGATGAAACTTTATTAAATATTATTCCGGCAATCAATAATTACGCTAAATATAACTTTACTATTATAACAGAGATTCCTTCAATAATAAAGAAAATAGTAAACATAAATTGTAAGGTGTTATCGGCAAAACGAACAAATATTATTGAATACATTAAAAATGCAGCATTGATTATTGGTTGCGGTAAGCCTTTATTAATGAGTATTGGCTACAACAAACCTTCAATTGTTGTGGGTAAATTTGGATTTGGACGTAGGGTTACAATAGAAAATGTGGAACAACATTTTTATTCTTTTTTTAAAGGGCGGCTTGGAGCAGGAGGAAAAGAGTTGATACCTTTTCATTTACTATTGCACGAAATTGATTCCTGCATGAATGCCAAGCCTGATGAAAATGAAATAATATGTAAATCTGTGTCGAATTTTCTTAATAGGAGATACGAAGAAACAGCATCTTCGATTGATGTATTAATATGTTCTGCCAACGTATCAAAATCTGTTTTAGATATTCAATTAAAAACAGGTTCTTCATATAGGTTTATTGCTTTTAACGAATTTTCATGGTTGGTTGTTGATAACAGGATGCTGAAAATTCATGCAGTGATAGACCAAAATGATTATGACTTGATTAGAGCATTTGAAAAAGGCTCTTCTGCAGAAACTGTTATGGAAAAGAACCTGTATAATAAAACGCCTGAAAAATTTATTTCATTTGTAAAATATCTTATTGCATATAAATTTCTTATACCTAATAATGAAAGAGCCGATTTTTAAACATGAAGATGTTATAAATGCAAATAGCATTATTCACAACTTTGATGTCAGTGTAGTGATGCCTTTTTATAAAAAACTTGAAGAATTTAGGAAAGTATTACCTGTCAATGCACCCTTTTTTCAAAGAAACGGTATTGAGATTATTTTAGTACTGGACGAGGATAGTCAACAAGAAGAAGTTTTTGCATTGATGCAGGAATATCCACTTATTAATTGGCGTGCTGTGGTGAATCATTTAATGCACGAGTGGCGAAATCCAACAAAAGCAATCAACGTAGGAATCCGTCATGCCACTAAAAAATATGTAATGGTTTGCTCTCCCGAATCGGAATTTTATACGGATGCCATTTATTTATTGCGGAATGCCTTAAATGAATATACTAATCATTTTGCTATAGGAACGGTTACTTTTACGCTGTATGAAGAAGATAATCCAAATTACCGTTACAACTATGTTCCTTATGGAAGTATTATGGCTGAAAGAGTGCATTTCATTGCTGCTGGCGGATATGATGAATCTTTAACACGTTGGGGGGGGGATGATGATAATATAAGGGCAAGATTGGAAATATTAGGAATAAAGAAACTTTTATTACCTGAAGTTAAATTATTCCACAGAGAAAAAGACAGAGACGGAAGGGAAAAACGCAAAGAAAAACATACTCAAATCCCAGTGAAAGAGGAGATCAGAATTTACTATCCAACCTGTAGCAAAATGGATGATGATAACTGGGGGAACGATTTTAATGATGTGATGTACGATTGGAGGTATAATTTGTATGCAAAAGAAATAGCGGAAAAATACCTGAGTCGTTTTGAAACATATTGTTTTTCCAATCAATTTACATTTTTACATCAATATTCTCGAATAATATTAGCTCAAAGTTATAATGAGAGTGAAATGATTGTTGGTTTTTTAGAGAATATGGCGTTGTATTTTGATGGTATTATTTTACTGGATGATGGTAGTACGGATGATACATACGAGAAAGCTACCCATCCAAAGCTGCTACTAAAATTAAAGAAAAAACGAAAAGGATTTATTGATATCATGAATAGAAATATATTGTTAGATATTGCCTCTTTTTTTTCTTCAGAATGGTTTTGTTTCATGGATACTGACGAGCGTTTTGATGAACGCTATGCCGATTTTGATTTTGTAACTTCAAAAAATGATTTAGACATTTTATCCTTTAGCTATGTAAATGTATGGGATAGCCCTACTACATATAATATAGACTATCCATTTTCTCGTAAAGGTATTATGACTAAAATGCGTATGTTTAGAAATATTGGACATTGCCAAATATATACAGACAAAGAAAGGGTACATTTCAATTTAATGCCTTATCAAAGAAATATTGATCATTGTAATATTCTTTTTAAACATTATGGAATGATAACCAAAATGTTACGCGAAGAAAAATATGTTTTTTATAAACAAGAAGACACTGCCCATGATCAGAAAAGTTATGAACACATGCTCAATCATGAACCCAAATTATTGTATGTGGAAGATATTTGTTACAAGGATGGTATCTTTTATAATATCCAAGAATTGAAAAGATAAATTAATTTTTTATAAATAAAACTGTATTTGTGAAATTTCCATTATACACCCAGCTCGACGCCATGGACTGCGGTCCCGCTTGCCTGCGCATGATTGCCAAGTATCACGGGCGAGCAATTTCCTTGGATTATCTTCGTGAAAAATCGCAATACGGGAAAGCGGGCGTCTCGTTGCTGGGAGTTGCAGAAGCCGCCGAAAGCGTCGGATTTCGGGCGGTGGGCGCTAAGCTCACGATGGAGCAGTTGATTAACGATGCGCCCTTGCCGGCGATTGTGCATTGGAACCAATCGCATTTTGTGGCGCTGTATCGAATACGGATGAGAAGGGGATTGCGGGTCAAGCCCGCAATGACAAATGAGCAATTTTCTATCGCCGACCCTGCGGCAGGATTGATAACGCTCAGTCGCGAGGAGTTTGAAAAACATTGGGTTTCTACCGCTGAAAAAGACAAAGGGAAAGGCATTGCGCTATTACTGGAACCCACGCCCCGTTTCAAAACAATCGATTTCCATTCGGGAGAAGTAGAAAAGCCCTCTACGCTTGACTGGAGTTTTCTGCTCAACTATTTGAACGAAAACAAGTCGTTCGTTTTTCAGTTGTTTGTCGGAATTCTTATCGGCAGCATCCTGCAACTGATATTTCCCTACCTCACCCAAAGCATTGTCGATACGGGGATCAACACCCAAAATCTCAATTTCATCCAAATTGTGCTGGCCGCCCAAATGATGCTGCTCTTTTCCCAAACCATCGTGGAGTTCATCCGGAGCCGGATTTTGCTGTATGTCAGCACGCGAATCAATCTTTCGCTCTTGTCGGGATTCTGGTCGAAACTACTGAGGCTTCCCATTCAATTTTTCGACAGCAAGCATCCGGGCGATATCATCCAGCGGGTGGGCGACCACCACCGTATCGAAAGTTTTTTGACCGGCACGTCCTTAAACACACTTTTCAGCTTTATCAATTTGCTACTTTTTTCCATAATCCTTTTGAATTATAACTTGACGGTTTTCATCATCTTTGCAATTGGCAGCATATTATATGTGTTATGGATACAGATTTTCCTCAAATACCGGCGGCAGTTGGATTATAAAAGTTTCGATATTTCCTCCCGCGAAAACAACGCTACCATGCAAATGATCTACGGCATGCAGGAAATCAAACTCAACAATGCGGAAAACACCTATCGCTGGGCGTGGGAAGGACTTCAAGCCCGTCTGTTCAAACTGAGCTTCACCCGTTTGTCGTTGAGCCAGTATCAACAAATCGGCGCTTTTTTCATCAATCAGGGAAAAAATATTCTGATTACTTTCGTCGTAGCAAGTCTGGTTATCGACGGTAAACTCACCTTGGGCGCCATGCTTGCCATTCAGTACATTATCGGTCAATTAAACGCTCCGGTAGAGCAGTTCATCGGATTTACCCAACAGGCGCAGGATGCAAAAATCAGTCTGGAACGTTTGAACGATATTCATTCGCTGGAAGATGAAGAACCCCTGCATAAACAGTTCAATCATACGCTTCCAAGCCAACAGTCGCTGCATATCAAAAACCTGTCGTTTACCTATCCGGGAGCAGGCAACGAACCGGTACTCAAAAATATCAACGTAACGATTCCGGAAGGAAAAGTAACCGCCATCGTTGGCATGAGCGGCAGCGGAAAAACTACGCTGGTGAAACTGCTGCTGCGGTTTTATGATTCCTACAAGGGCGATATTTACATTGGCAATGCTAATTTCAAAACAATCAGTCCCAAATTCTGGCGAAGCGTCAGCGGTAGCGTGATGCAGGAAAGTTTTATTTTCAACGCAACGATTCGGAAAAACATCACCGTTACCGAAGAGCAAGTCGATACGGAGCGCTTGGTTAAAGCTTGTGAAACCGCTAATATCCTTCCGTTTATCGAATCCTTGCCCTTGGGTTTTTATACCAACCTCGGGGCGGAAGGAACGGGAATCAGCGGAGGACAAAAACAGCGGATTGCCATTGCGCGGGCAGTATATAAAAATCCGAAATTCCTCTTTTTCGACGAAGCCACCAATTCCCTGGATGCGAGCAACGAGAAAGTGATATTGGAAAACCTGCAAAGTTTCTTTGAAGGAAAAACGGCGGTTGTTGTAGCCCACAGGTTAAGTACGGTGAAGAATGCGGACAATATTTTAGTAATGGACGATGGGGAGATTGTAGAAGAAGGAACCCATGCAACGCTTATCGCCCGGAAAGGAAAATATTACGAATTAGTAAAAAATCAGTTGGAGTTGGGGCAATGATTGTCTGAACCGTGATTTTTAGGATTTATATGATTAACATGATTATAAAGAGCATAGACTAATTGAAGATAGAAAAGACAAAAAAGATAATAGACAATGAACTCGACTCATTCGGAAAATATAGCTGAATCCAAGTCCCCTTCAGGGGATTTAGGGGTTTTAAAAAATACTTTCTCCAATTACGGAAGCGAAGTCGATGAGATAATATCACACCGGCCGCCCTGGATTATCCGACGGGGAACGCTCTGTTTTTTCTTCTTCCTGTTAGTCATAGGAGCTATCTGCTGGTTTATTAAATATCCCGACATTGTCACGGCGCAGGCAACCCTGACTTCAATCAATGCACCCAAACCGGTAATCACTAATATTAACGGCAAACTGATAAAAATCAACGTACAGGAAAATGATATAGTGAAACAAAATCAAGCGCTGGGATATCTCGAATCGACAGCCAACCATGAAGAAGTGTTGCAACTGTCTAAAAATATCGATTCCTTACAATATGTACTCAACAACAATCATCCGGAACAAATCGAAAAATTCTTCAATATAGCAGAAACTCAACTGGGAGAACTGCAAATACCTTATCAAACTTTTTCTCAGGCTTTTTTGAATTTTACAAGTTATCTCTCCGACGGATTTTATCTGCGAAAAAAGAAGATGCTGCTAATCGATAAGATTAATTTGGAAAAATTACATGCCAATTTGTTGAATCAAAAAACGCTGGAAGAACAGGATATCGAACTGTCGCAACAATCGTTCAATGCCAACCAAACCTTGAGAGACAAGAAAGTGTTGGCGGAATTAGACTACAACGACGAAAAAAGCAAGTTTATCAACAAGAAGATGAGTTTACCCCAAATCAACAATGCCATTATCGGCAATGAATCCGACCAAAATGCAAAACAAAAGGAGATAGCGGAATTGGATAATACGATTATGCAGCAACGAATCATTTTCCAGCAGGCGCTCAGTACGCTAAAAAGTCAGATCGATGAGTGGAAAAAGCAGTACCTGCTGATAGCCCCCACCGACGGTAAAGTGACTTTTGTTACGCTTATTCAGGAAAATCAACAGTTGCAAAGCAATCAAACAATCTGCTACATCAATCCGGAAAACAGTCATTATTTCGCCCAGTTGGTTATACCCCAAACCAATCTGGGAAAAGTCGCTATCGGACAAAAAGTGCTGCTGAAATTTTCTTCCTATCCTTTTCAGGAGTATGGCGCCGTTTACGGAAATATAGACTTCATCTCCAACGTAGCCACCGATACGGGCTATTTCGCCAAAGTGACGCTACTAAACGGATTGAAAACCAACTACGGCAAACAAATCATCTACCGCGACGGATTACAGGGCGATGCGGAGATTGTCACCAAAGACCTGCGATTGCTGGAACGTTTTTACTACGATATTATGAAACAGATAAAGCGGGGATGAAGAAGAAATATTAATTGACGACAAATATTATAAAAATGGCTTGTATTGTTTTTTTTATTATTTTTGCAAATAAAAATTGTTATAATAAATACATGTTTTAATTTATAAATATCTGTCATGAAGAATATTCCATTTTCAGTAACCGCAAAGTATTTTCTTTTCATCCCAATTTTATGTTGTTATATGCTTTCCTACGGTCAAGAACCCAACTACGATGAAAGCAAAATTCCTCCTTTTGTACTTCCCGATCCTTTAGCATTGAATAAGGGCGGTTCAGTGAAGTCTGTCAACGAGTGGGTAAAAGAACGCAGGCAGGAGATTCTGGACTTTTTTGAAAATCAAGTGTACGGAAAAGCGCCCAAAGCTCCTGCGGATATGCATTTTAAAGTCCTTTCGGAAGATAATCAAGCATTGGGCGGAAAAGCAACGCGGAAAGAAATTAACGTGTATTTTTCCAAGAAAGAAGATAACTACATGACTATCTTAATGTATTTACCCAATCAATGTAATAAGGCGGCGCCTCTTTTTGTCGGACTGAATTTTTACGGAAATTACACCGTCAATGCCGACCCATGCATCACAATGACGCAAAATTGGGTAACCGATCAAGGACAGGTGGGCGTAATCGATAATCATGCCAACGAATCACTTCGCGGCAGCGATGCCTCCGGTTGGCCCATCGACCTTATCCTTCAAAGCGGATATGGCGTAGCCACCATTTATTGCGGAGATATCGCTCCCGACTATGACAACGGTTTCCAAAAAGGAGTTTTCCCTCTGTTTTACGCCGCCGGTCAGAATAAACCGAAACCCAACGAATGGCAAAACATAGCTGCTTGGGCTTGGGGATTGAGCCGGGCAATGGATTACCTGGAAACCGACAAGCAAGTGGATGCTGAAAAAGTAACGGTCATCGGACATTCCCGTCTGGGCAAAGCGGCTTTGTGGGCAGGAGCAACCGACCAGCGTTTCGCTATGATTATATCAAATGAATCGGGATGCGGCGGCGCTGCATTGTCAAAGAGAAGAATTGGCGAAACGGTACAACTTATCAATAAGCAATTTCCATATTGGTTTTGCGATAACTTCAAGCAATACAACGAAAAAGAAGATGCGCTACCTTTCGACCAACACGAGCTGGTTGCATTGATGGCGCCTCGTCCGGTTTACATTGCCAGTGCGGAAGAAGACCAATGGGCGGATCCGAAAGGAGAATTTTTAAGCGGCTTATATGCCAATCCCGTATATCAACTCTACGGATTGACAGGGATGCCTGTACCCGAAATGCCTGCTGTCGATCAACCGGTATTATCGGGACAAATAGCCTATCACATCCGCACGGGAAAACATGCCATTACCGCCTACGATTGGAAACAATACATTCGTTTTGCCGATAAATTCTTTTACTCTACACAATCAACCGGTAAAGAAAAATATTTCACCCAGGACTACATTCATTCGATCATGAAAAAAACAACGGATTGGCAGTTAAAACATCCGTTGCATGAACCCAACGATTGGACTAACGGCGCTTTTTATGCCGGCGTATTTGCCGCATGGAAAACCACCCGGTCGCAACCTATATACAATGCTTTGCTGGCATTGGGAAACGATTCCACCCGTTGGTTACCGGGCAACCGCTGGTATAGCGCCGACGATGTGGCTATCAGTCAAACCTATATTGACCTGTACCGGATTGAGAAAAAACGGGAGATGATTCAACCGACCATCGATACATTAAAAATATTCATCTCAAAGCCCTACCCTACCCGTGACATTGAAGTGATTAAATGGTGGTGGTGCGATGCTTTGTTTATGGGACCACCTACGCTGGTTAAAATGGGCGTAACTTTGAACGACCCTGAATACCTTAAACAAAACGACGTCTGCTACAAGGAATGTTACGACTTACTATACAATAAGAAAGAACATCTTTTCGCAAGGGACTTGAATTTTGTTATTAAGAACGACGGGAACGACAAGTATGAAGCCAATGGAAAACTGATTTTCTGGTCGCGCGGCAACGGTTGGGTTATGGGAGGATTGACGCGAATCCTTGCCGAACTTCCCGCCGATTACCCGGAACGCCCTTTTTATGAGCAATTGTTTAAAGAAATGTCTGCCCGTATATTGTCGTTGCAACAACCCGACGGCTTATGGAGAGCCAGTCTGTTGGACCCTGACTCCTATCCGGGAGGAGAAGTAAGCGGTTCAGGCTTTTTCTGTTACGCTTTAGCTTGGGGCATAAACAATGGACTATTAGATAGTAAAACCTATCGTCCGGCAGTTGAAAAAGCATGGATAGCATTGAATGGATGCGTCGACGGGGAAGGCCGTGTAGGGTGGGTTCAACCGATTGGCGCCGACCCGCGTAAAAACTTTAGCGCCGACAGTTGGGAAGTTTATGGAACAGGAGCGTTTTTGCTCGCAGGAAGTGAAGTGATTAAAATGCAATAAAAATTATCTTCCACATCATCAGAAAGTGTACCCTGCTACAATATGAAATGTTTTAAATTTATCTTCACCCTTTGGTAGACCAGTATTTATATATTTTTCCATTGACGTTTGAATAAAAACGGCATGATTTCCCAAGGCATACTCAACGCCTAAGTTCACAAAAAAACTGAGGTCTGGAGTTACGAATGAAAAATCCCTGGCATCCGGACTAACTTCGTAATATAATCTATTGTTATCGGCAAAATGAGAGGTGTATAATACGCCAACGCCAATCATGGGACGGATTTCTTTCAGGGGAAATTTGTATTCCAATCCTATTTTACCTGTCAAAATAATCGTCTTCAATTCATAATGTACTTTGTTATTATCGAATACAGCCTGTCCTTTTTCATTAAACGGAGATAAAGAAATAGCTGCCTGTATACTATAGGATTCAGACCAACGGGGATTATACATATTCACTTTCCCCCCTATTACCGGCGACAGGCTGTTGATTTGATAATAAAGACCGTTTCCCCATAAATCAGCCATTGAATAAGCGCTGAATTCCATTCCTCCATATACAGATAACTTAAATACCGTATAATCTTTATCCGGATGTTCATTTTGAAAAACGATGCAGGGTTCGCCTGTCGTACAAGTCGCATCATGATACCGTTTTGCTATGTTAATAAATGATTTCTGGTTAAAGTCGACCTTCTCCGCATTATTTATCAGAAAAGGATAATCTCTGAAATAATAATTGATAATATTCTTATATTTGGTATCCGCAACAAGACGCATCGTCCCCATATCCACCACGCTATCAGGTTTTTTTGTTATTTCTGTCATTTCTCCGTCCCGCTCAAAAAAATAGTAGTCTTGCTCGTCAATTTTACAATAATAGAGGTTCATCATTCCTTTTACCAAATATTCAAGAAATAATGTATGTGGCTCATTGTTTATTGTTACAGCGTGAGTCACATAATATTTTCCTTCCCCGTAAAATCTGTATCCGGCAATGTCTCCCGGATAATATACAGTCTCTGCCTTATCCTCTCCCGCTTTATATTTGCATTGCATCGCATTCATTGCATCTGTTTTGAAATCAATCAAACCATAAATAGTATCATTAGAATTAGTTAAAATATAGCCGGATTTAAAATTGCTTTGAGCATGCATTATTTCCGATGCAAATAATAAAATCAGTAAATATATTAATAACTTTTTCATAATAAATAGAAATAATACCGATAATCATGAATGTAAATAGTAGAAAAAAGCCCCATCAAACTGCAATTGACAGGGCAATTTTTTCCAGTAATATTAATAGTTTCGCTTTCTATCTCTGAAGCCGCTATTATCCTGCCGGCGCGGACGGTCGTCCCTTTCCTGTCTTTCAGGTCTTTCGGAACGATTCGGACGATCTTCCCTTTCCATTTTTTCGGGGCGCGGTAATAATGCTTTTCGAGATAATTTGAATTTACCGGTCTTCGGGTCAACATCCAACAACTTCACTTCGATGCTATCGCCCTCTTTAAAACCGGCTTCTTCAACTGTTTCCAAGCGTTTCCAATCGAATTCGGAAATATGAAGCAAACCGTCTTTTCCGGGAAGAAATTCGACAAATGCGCCGTAAGGCATAATCGAGCGTATTTTCCCTTCATACACTTCCCCAACTTCGGGTACTGCGGCAATTCCTCTAATTTTGGCAATAGCGGCGTCGATAGACGCTTTATTATTAGCGGCTACTTCTACGCGACCTATGCCGTCAATTTCTTCGATAGTGATGGTAGCGCCTGTTTCTTCCTGCATTGCTTGAATAATCTTGCCACCCGGGCCAATGACTGCGCCAATGAATTCTTTAGCTATGATAACCACTTCAATTCTCGGAGCGTGCGGTTTCAAATCTTCGCGTGGTTCGGAAATTGTTTCCAGCATTTTATTCAGAATATGTTCGCGTCCATGTTTGGCTTGAGCCAGCGCATTCTCCAGAATTTCATAAGATAATCCATCTACTTTGATATCCATTTGAGTGGCGGTGATTCCATCACAGGTTCCCGCTACTTTGAAATCCATATCGCCCAAATGGTCTTCATCTCCCAAAATATCGGAAAGAACGGCATAGTTCGTACCTTTATTTTCCGAAATTAATCCCATTGCAATACCGGAAACCGGTCTTTTAATAGGCACGCCTGCATCCATTAACGAAAGCGTTCCGGCACAAACGGTTGCCATAGATGAAGAACCGTTAGATTCCAAAATATCGGATACAATACGGATGCAATAGGGATAATTTTCAGGTATCATGGGTTTCAATGCCCGGTGAGCCAAGTTTCCATGACCGATTTCCCTGCGGCCTACGGCGCGTTGCGGACGCGCTTCACCGGTGGCAAACGGTGGAAAATTATAATGCAAAAGAAAACGCTCTTTATCGTTATTCAATACATCATCCACAATTTTTTCGTCTAATTTTGTTCCTAAAGTAACCGTTGCCAACGCTTGGGTTTCACCTCGAGTGAAAACAGCCGCTCCATGAGGTCCCGGAATATAATCCACTTCCGACCAAATCGGACGGATCTCCGTTGTGTTACGTCCATCCAATCGAATGCCTTCGTCAAGAATACAACGGCGCATCGCTTCTTTTTCAATGCCGTGATAATACTTATCAATCAAAGCCACCTTTTCTTCCGTCAATTCTTCCCCTAAAAATTGGGCTTTATATTCGTTGATTACACTATGAAACGCATCGCTACGCTCCTGTTTCCCTTGACCGGATTTTGCAATCGCATATACTTCATCGTACAATTTGATCTTAATATCTTCGCGTAATTCATCGTCATTGACTTCGTGTAAATATTCGGCTTTCACCGAAGTGCCTAATTCCTCCATGAATTCAATCTGCGCCTGACACATTTGTTTAATTGTTTCATGGGCAAATTTAATGGCGTCAAGCAGTTCTGCTTCGGATACTTCTTTCATTTCTCCTTCCACCATCATAATATTGTCAATGGTAGCGCCGACCATAATATCCATATCCGCTTTTTCCAATTCCGAAAAAGTAGGATTAATTTTGAATTGTCCGTCAATACGGGCGACCCGTACTTCAGCCAGCGGTCCGTTGAAAGGAATCATTGAAACAGCTAATGCAGCCGAAGCCGCCAATCCGGCCAAAGCATCGGGAATATCTTCTCCATCGGAGGAAAATAAAACAATATTTACAAAAACTTCTGCGTGAAAATCATCAGGAAATAAAGGACGTAAAGCCCTGTCAACCAAACGGCAAGTTAAAATCTCATAATCCGACGCCCTGCCTTCTCGTTTTGTAAACCCACCCGGAAATCGTCCGAATGAAGAATATTTTTCTTTGTACTCAACTTGCAAGGGCATAAAATCCGTTCCGGGTATTGCTTCTTTTGCGACGCAAACCGTCGCGAGCATCATCGTATTGTTCATACGTAATTCAACTGCTCCATCAGCTTGTTTGGCTAATTTTCCGGTCTCGAGGGTAATGACCCTTCCATCACCCAAATCAATCTTTTTAACAATAGGATTAATCATAAATAATCTTTTCTAAATATATTTCTCTTCTTTAAAATCGTGCAAAGATAATTAAAAATAAAGGAAATATCGTATATTTGCGCCTAAAAATCCAAAATATTAGATAATGAAACGTAATAATATTATTCAACTTGCGCTATTGATCCCTGTTATTGGAATATTCATTTCCTGTTCCAACAGAAATCAATTTACGGTAAAGGGTTGTATTAAAGATGGAAATGAAAGGATGCTTTATTTAGAAAATGTGACTGCATCGAAAGTAATCCTTTTAGATTCGGTAAAATTAAGTAAAAACGGTTTGTACAAGTTCAAACACATACGGCCTCAAGTCCCTGATTTCTACCGTTTGCGATTAAACAATCAATTTATTAATTTTACGGTTGACAGTACCGAAAGAATTACTATTAATTCGGATACGCTACTTTTTGCGAAAGATTATTCTGTTGAAGGTTCATTGGAATCCGAACATGTTAAAGCATTGACTTTGTTGCAACTAAAAACAAGCGAAATGTATAATCAAATACAAAAAGAGTACCGTTCTCAACTCCTTACAGCGGATGAATACAAGGAAAAGACGAATGCTTGCATCGAAGATTACAAAAATGAAGCAAGAAATTTTATTTACGCCAATCCGGCTTCGACTTCTGCTTATTTTGCTTTATTTCAGCAAATCAACGGTCTATTAATTTTTGATCCTTACGACAAAATTGATGCCAAAGCTTATGGAGCAGTTGCTAACAATTGGAATCAACGCTATCCGGATGCTCCAAGAACAAAACAATTAGTGCAAATATTCACGAATGCTTTAGTCGTCATGCGTGGAGAACAAAATAACAACTTGAATGCAAATACGGTTGACAGTAAAGACTATTTTGATATTTCTCTTTCATCGTTTGACGATAAAGTCTTTCGCCTTTCTGATATAGGAAAAGATAAGGTGGTTTTTTTGGATTTTACGGTTTATTCAATGAACGAATCACCTATATATAATCAACAGTTGGCAAAAATTTATGAGAAATATTATTCCAAAGGATTTCAAATTTACCAAGTTTCGCTGGATACCGATGAACATTTCTGGAAAAATTCGGCAATTAATCTTCCATGGATTTGCGTTAGGGATCCTCAATCCGTCGATTCCGATATTGCAAAAAAATACAATGTTCGCGAAATTCCAACAGGTTTTATTTTTAATAGAAAGGGGGAAATCGTTAAACGAATAGAAAATTACAACAATTTGACAAATGATATTTTACCATATTTAAAATAAAAAATGTTATAAAACATGTTATTTTATTTGGATTATAAAAAAACAACCATTAATTTTGCAATTGCTAATATAGCATTGGCGTTTTCATAAGCGTAATTTTATTAATTTAATGAGAGTTCCGATCGTGAATGGTCGGAATTCTTTTTGTTTTTTTATTTAAGTTTAAACATTTATAAAAACTATGGCTTTACATTATATGACCAGAGAAGGATATAATAAACTGGTAGAAGAAGTAAATTTTCTTGAATCGGATAGACGTCCGGCTATCTCCAAACAAATTGCAGAAGCTCGAGATAAAGGTGATTTGTCGGAAAACGCAGAGTACGATGCGGCAAAAGAAATGCAAGGAATTGTTGAAGCAAAAATCGCACAATTAAAAGGCTTAATTTCCAATGCCCGACTGATTGATGAGAGTCGGATTTCGACCGATAGCGTGCAAATCTTGAATAAGGTAACAATACGAAATACAAAAAACGGCCAAAAAATGGCGTATACCTTGGTATCGGAAAGTGAAGCAAACTTAAAAGAAGGTAAAATTGCAGTGAATACGCCGATCGGAAAAGGTTTGTTGGGCAAAAAAACAGGCGACATTGCAGAAATTAAAGTGCCGAGCGGTATAATGACATTTGAAATAATTGATATTGCGTTATGACTATTTTCAGTAAAATTATTGCAGGAGAAATTCCAAGCTACAAAATCGCCGAGAATTCGGAGTTTTATGCTTTCTTGGATATTAATCCCTTGGTAAAGGGACATGTGTTAGTCGTTCCTAAAAAAGAAACAGACTATATCTTTGATTTGGACGATAAAACCTTGGGAGGTCTGATGATTTTTTCCAAAAGAGTGGCGTCGGCGATGAAAAAAGCAATTTCTTGCAAACGTATTGGCGTGACGGTTATTGGTCTGGAAGTTCCGCATGCTCACGTCCATTTATTGCCTATCACCAAAGAGGCAGACATGCTTTTCAATCAGCCGAAGCAAAAATTAACGCCTGAAGACTTCAATGAAATTGCAGCGGCTATTGCAGATAAGTTTGAATAAATAAAATAGATATACCATGAAAACATCATCACGTATCGCGTCTATCGACGTCTTTCGAGCGCTTACTATGTTTCTAATGATTTTTGTGAACGATTTATGGAGCCTTTCGGGCGTACCGCATGGGTTGGAACATGCTAAAGCCACAGAAGATTTTCTGGGTTTTTCAGACGTCATATTTCCTTCGTTTTTATTCATATTGGGAATGTCGATTCCTTATGCTATTGAAAATCGCATAGCAAAAGGAGAATCCAACTTATCCGTCATCAAACATATTGCTTTACGCTCCATAGCTTTATTGGTAATGGGAGTATTTACGGTCAATTATGAAAATTTAGGAAACACGATTTTAAGTAAAGATTTATTTCCTGTTCTTATGTTGATCGGATTTTTCCTGGTATGGAATATTTATCCCAAAAGACAAGACTACAGAAAATACATTTTCAAAGGACTGCAAATCGCAGGCATCGTTTTGCTCCTGTTTTTAGTATTCGTTTTCCGCGACTCCAAAGGCGGAATCATGCAACACAAATGGTGGGGAATATTGGGATTAATTGGGTGGACCTACTTGATTTGCGCTCTCATTTACCTTTTCATTCGTAAAAAAATAAAATATCATGTTATAGCGGGATTATTGTTTATTTTATTGTGTATGGCAGGAGCAAGTCACAAGTTGGGAATCTTCAATGAAATAATTCCCGGTAACGGCGTATTTCACGCTTTTACCATGGGCGGATTACTTTTATCCTTGTTATTCAACCGATTTTCATTCAAAAAATTGCTGCCTTGGCTGATTGCATCCGGAATTATTTTGATATTTTTCGGTCGAATAAGTAATTATTTTTGGATAATATCAAAGATTCAAGAAACTCCTCCATGGCTATTCTATTGCACTGGTTTTTCTGTTTTGGCTTACATAGTAATTTACTGGTTAGTGGAGTTAAATCATAAATATTCGTGGTTTAAAAGTATTGAACCTGCAGGGACGGCAACACTTACATGCTACCTGATTCCCTATTGGTTATACACTATTGTCAGTTTGACCAATTTTTCACTTCCTTCAGCATGGCTTATATATCCTATCGGATTACTGAAGTGCATTTTATTTTCTTTTCTGACTATATGGATCACATTTGGGTTAACTAAAATCGGCATTAAGTTGAAAATATAAAAAAGATTTGTAATCAAATAAAAACGCAATGATACAAGGAATAAGCGACCAACTGCCTGATTATCCTAAATTTACAGAAGGAATTCGCCGCGCTCCCGATCGCGGCTTTCATCTAAGTCAATCGCAAACCGAAATTGCGCTGAAAAATGCGCTCCGGTATATTCCCGCCGAATTGCACGAACAATTAGCGCCGGAATTCTTAGAAGAGTTGCATACTCGCGGACGAATCTATGGCTATCGTTATCGCCCACAGGGAGATATTCAACCGAAACCCATTGATGAATACGTAGGAAATTGCATCGAAGGGAAAGCGTTTCAGGTGATGATCGACAATAATCTTTCTTTCGATATCGCCCTGTATCCCTACGAATTGGTTACTTACGGAGAAACGGGGCAAGTCTGCCAGAATTG
>Ga0123354_10003019_pt1 | contig 22916 bp, 19 predicted proteins | sample TergutLab28metaG_2_FD_97872 | JGI IMG/M metagenome (GOLD analysis project Ga0123354, IMG submission 97872) | Labiotermes labralis P4 segment gut microbial communities from Petit-Saut dam, French Guiana - Lab288 P4 | ecosystem: Host-associated > Arthropoda: Insects > Digestive system > Gut ... | reverse complement strand
TCTATTTCTTTTTCTATTTCTTTTAGTAGTAGTATGCGTTTGAATGTTGGTGGGTGGGTTGCAAACATGCTATTTATTTGTGACCATGTGTCATGTGACTCTTTTTCCATTGCTAATTGTAGTTCTCTTTCATCTAGTACGCCGTCGTTGTCTAGGTCGTATTTGTTTTTGTTTTCCATTATGCGTTTTATTTCTTGTTTTGCTGTTGCGGGGTCTCCTATGTAGAATGCTCTTGCACCTTCTGCTGGTTTTGGAGAAATTGATAGTCCATAAGTGATTTTAGCTAAGGCGCTTTCTAAGTCGTGGGGTGAGTTGGTAACATATGCTGCGTAGGCGTCTGCAAAATGTTCTCGTAATCTGCTAAGTCGCATAACAATTAAGAAAGTTATAATGTATACTAGAAATGCTATTATTCCTATTACTAGTAGTATTGCGCCGCTGTTGTCTTTTTGGTTTCTTCTTCCCATGTTTGACATTGTGCCTGCAAATAATGCTCCTTGTGCAATCATGTATGCAATTAATGGTAGAGCTGAAAGTATTGTCATTATAACGTAGTCTTTGTGTTTTATGTGGCCAAGTTCATGGGCTATTACACCGCGAATTTCTCCTTGATTTAGTTGACGTAATAATCCTTCATGTACTGCTAGTGTGGCACTGTTTTTAGTTCTGCCAAACGTAAACGCGTTAGGAGTATTATTGGGTACAATTGCAAGTTTAGGCATAGGCAGACCACTTTTATCTGATAGTTCTTTAACAGTCTCTTCAAGCCATGGGTGCTCGCCGGGTTTAATATATTTTAGTTTTGTTGACATAGCCACCATAGATGGGCCAATTGCAAACTGAAACAAGATAAATAGAGCTGAGCAACCAAATGCTATGAACAATCCTGTTAACATGCCTAGTTCTAATACGTAAATGATTGCAAATATGAAAAGTCCAAATATGAATACTGAAAGAAAAACTGATATTGCCATTGTTGCCTTTAACTGAGATAGATTTGCCACCTATATTTTTCTCCTAATAGTATTAATTTACAAACCTCATTTTGAGGAATTAAATCTTTGTTAAAAAATAGACTTGCCTGCTTTAATATTGTTTGGTTATTGTGACAGAAAAATATTTTTCTATTTCTTGTTAATTACGTTTTTTGAAAAAGGTTCAAAAATAAAGTTTAAACGGGGTAGGCTCCACATATTCGACAGAACTGAATTCTGGTCTTAACATAACCGCTACATTGTGGACACTTTTTTGCATTGTTACTTGTTGAATCTGCAAAGACTTCTGATGGTCTGCCAAAGATTTTTCTGAACGCTTCATAGTAGAGCAAATGTTCTTTATCTCGAATTTGCACATCATCCGTTTCCAAAATATCTTTTTTCTTTTCTACAAATTCAACATTAGTATATTGATCCTCAAGAACAGTGTTTAACGCAGCTGTCCCTGTTCCTGTCTCAAGCGGTGCTTTAGGTCTCCAAACAACATCATGAGGCAATATATCTTCATAGGCCTTACGCAATAACCATTTACTATATTTTTCATTATTATACATGTTAATTTTAACTTTTATCGGCAACTTTTTTGCCCAATCCATAAATTCAAAATCAAGATACGGCTGCTTTACCTCAATCCCTAACGACTTTGACAACGCAATACTGCTAAAACTCATCTCAGCCCACATATCCAATTGCTTTCTACAAAACTCCTCCTCAGAGAGATGAAACTGCCAAGGATAACCAAAAAGCTCATCTAACCCATCACCCGTAAAAATCTTAGAAAAACCCCTCTCTTTTAAACAAGTCAAACCAATAAAAATAGACATACTATTTCTAACATCCATAGGATCAAAAGTCTTCAACGCCCTAACAACTCTGGGCACACTTTCTAAAGCCTCTTTCACATCAAAAACACACGTTTGTTGATTCCTAAGCTTCAAAAATTCAACCATCATTTTAACATACTGCGCATCTTTAGGATCACCCTGCTTAAACGCCACAGTTAACGTTGGAAGATCAGACCTATATTTTATAGCCTCATAAACAATAATAGAGGTATCTGTCCCCGCAGAAAATAAAACACCATCCCCTAAATTATGTCTAATAACCCTATTTATTAAACTCCTAGCTTCCAAAACAAGATGCATGTATTCTTTTGGATCAAGGCTCATATCTTTTCCTCATAACCCATACTTTTGCCTTTTATTTAATATTATCCATATTATCGATAAAACCAAAAAAAAATACGCTCTGAACAAAACATCAAAAACGAACTTGTTGACAAATAACTAAAAACGATAAATTAACACAAAATCAGCATTGTTACAAAACATTTTAAATCCAGCAAACCTAAACACAAATACAGCGTGACAAAATGAATCAACACCTCATACCCGGATCATCTGCAAAAATAGTAACAAAAGACAACATAGTGGCCATAATCAGCGACACACCTCTAACCACCATAAGCTCAGGCATTTATAATGGCGGCTACAAAAAAGTCAACGCTATCCTAAACGTTTCTGTACCCGATGATTATAACGACAAACACCTCCACGATGATCCCATGAACTTAGTATATGACGCACAAAAAAACCTACAAATCACAAATAACTACATCGCTATGCTCACAGCCGCAAAAATCCAAAACCTATCTATGGCAACACGCCAAATAGGCGATATAACAATAACTGCTATAGCCACTGCAGGATGGCGACATGGTGAATCTGCAGGTGAAACCATAGAGAGCAACCACTACACACATGGAACAATTAACATGATAGTTATCTTAAATGCTAACCCAACTGATAGTTGTCTTGTTAGTCTATTTTTAACCGCGACAGAGGCTAAAACTGCCGCAATGAATGATTATGATATCCGCAGTCGGTATAGCGGTGATGTTGCCACTGGAACTATAACTGATAGTTTGTCTGTGGCAGTAACTGGGCAAGGTGAAAAAGTTGAACTTGGTGGACCCGCTTCAAATGTTGGTCAACTTGTAGCCAGTGTGGTACGACAAGTAGTTAAGGAGGCTGCAGACAAGCAAGAAGGACCACATAAAGGGCGATTGTTGACTCGAAGGCTTTCAGAACGACACTTATCTATAGATTATTTAGCTACAGAGTTTTCCAAAGTTCAAGTCTTTGGTGATCAAAAGACAATTGTTTCTGCGTTAGAACAGGTTTTTGTGTCGCATCCAGTATTTGCGACGTTTTTGTTAGCGGCTGCTAAATTGGATGATGATTTTAAAAAGGGTTTAATCCCAAATGAACTTGGCGATATATGTCTCTTGAGTGAAATGTTTGGTTGTTTAATTCTCCGTGAGAACATTATTGAAGAGGTGCCTCTTCTTTCAGAGGTTAATTTACCGCCTTTTACTAAACAGGCAGTAAATGCTATTCTCCAATATTCTTCTCTTAATAATCTGCAACTTTAGTAGCAGAACTGCTGTTGTTACTGTTCTGATTTTTTATATCTTTGTTTTTTAGCATGAAAGCAGTTAACGCTAAAACGATTGTAATGCTGATTAGTGAGACAGCAATTGATATAACGTCTAACTTTATGGGACTTAGTCCAAGAAATAATCCCGTAATGCCTGTTATACCAAAGCTTAGGGCAACACTTAATACAACTTCTTCTATAAGGTCAAGTTTGTTTCTTTTTCTAAACAATATATTGACTAGGCAATTACCTGGAATAAAACACACAAAAATGATGACAAGTGCTGAGCGTAGATAACTAAGTATTGACTCAGATGGAATACACATAGTAAGCGTAGTTAGACCTGTGATTAGTAATATTATTTCTAGCCATCGGAGAGGTTTCATGATTATTATAATGTACTTACTTAAATAAAAATGAGCACTATTGCTTTAATAAAAATAAAAATAAAATAAAGGGTGATGTTTTAGGCAAACATCTTGAATATTGGATGGCTTTCAACGTCTACTGGTTGAGTTTCAAAGTCTGCGGCTGCCGATGCGATGTATGTATCAACAACTGCAGTTGCTGGGAATACCCATTCAGCTTGTTCAGCTGGACCGAACATTAACCAGTTAGCGCCCATAACTTGCAAGATTGCATTAGTTGCTGTAACTGTACCTTTTCGGTATTCTTTTGCAATGTTTGCTTTTACCCATCCCATGGTTGTAACAACGTTGCCGCTGCCTGTACCTACTGGGTGACCATACTTTTCTTTCATCATTGGAAAAGCTACAACTGAGCTTCCCATGTCTGGTTGGAAAGATGGCATGGATGTATCAATGAGTGGTTTTGTAATTCCGCCTTGTTCTGCAAGTGCTAAGGCTTCTTCAACAACATTCATTCTACCAGCGAGGGTTGTGTCATGTGGATCGTCTGCAAGGACAATTGACATTTTGATGCCGCTTTCTTTTAGATTTGCTAATTCGTCTTCTTTTACTCCTTTGTAGACTGAGTTGTAGAAGCATCTTTCTTGTAGACCCATTTGTTTTGCAATTCTTGCTGCTGCCATACGTGTTCTTGGACTCATAGCGTCAAGCATGAGTGGGACATCAGTGTGTGCGGCAACGAAGTCAAAGTATTTCTCGAAGGCAGTTTCTGTTGTGCCGACAATGTCAAGAGCAAAAGGTACGCCTGAAATGTCGCTTTGTATTTGGCATCTGTTAATAATGTCTTCTGCAGCTTTTGCGTCAAAAATGCCTTTGTTGGCATCGGAAACCATTTTTTGACCAAGCCAGAAAATAGAGCCAATTAGAAATGTTGGTAGCTCACCTGGTTGGCCGCCGACCTTTACTTTTCCGATATCATAGATTTTTTGTGGGATACTGAATTTTCGCATGTTGCTTCATCAGCCAGCGCTTATTTTTTCAGTGCTTTTTTGGCTAACTCTGGGGCTTCTTCTTTGTTTTTGCCGAAAAGTGCGCCAAATGCGTCTGCGTCTTCTTTTTTGATTGCTGCGCCGCCCATGATTATGCCAACTTTGTCTTTAAGACCTGCTGCTTTGAGTGCTTCATCGAGTTTTACTAGATTGTTTTTTGCTGGGACAGTGTTAACTGAGAGCGCAATAATGTCTGCATTGTTTTCTTTTGCTTTATCAACAAAAACTTGTGGTGCAACGCTTTTTCCAACGTCAATTGTTATGAACCCTGCACGTTTTAATGATTTACGAACAGCTTCTTTTGCTGTATCGTGCATATCTGGTTCAATGTTTCCAATTACTACTGTGCCTAATGGATTTTCTGGTTCTGGAGGTTCTTTTTCCATCATAGATTTAAGCCAGGACATATAAACACCTGTTTTAATTTTATACTCTGGCCTTTTTATACTCGAGATTAATATTTAAACTTTAACTCTATGCATTAATATATATTTAAAAGGAAGATACTGTTATACGGGGCTAACATATGGTTAAAGATACAAATAAGCATTTGATACTAATATTTGCAATATTTATTTTTGCTTTTTTGTACCGTTTCTTATTAATGACACACGGAACCTTTCCCTCAGGTCCTGATATAGGTTTACACAATAGTGTTATTTACTCAATAATAAATCAGGGCGGTAATGTTGATTTTCTTTACAATTATTACCAAATGGGTGGCGGTTTATCTCTTACTTTTCCAGGATACCACATTTTTGTCGCTCATATAATGTTACTAACCGGAATGACTGAATATTTAGTACACGCTATAATTGCCTCTTTATTCTCTTCTATACTTGTACTTGTATCATATCTTATAACACGAGCTGTATGGAAAGAATCTGCTGCTATGACTGTTGCTCTTCTTATGGCCATTTCACGATTTGATGTTGACATGCTAATTTGGGGAGGTTACCCCAATGTTACAACACTTTGGTTAATTCCATTAACATTTTATCTTTACCTCCAAAAAAACCGTTTCACAAAAACTCCTTTTTATATTTCAACATCCCTGTTAATCAGCTCAATATTTTTATCTCACTCATTAAGCAGCGTTGTATTTGTAAGCATACTATTTTCTGTAATCATTTTTGGCTTAATTTTTAACAAAAAAATCGGAACCACACGAAATGAAATGCTAAATTGGCTACTACCTATAATTTCTGGAGCTTTAATCGTTTTACCCTATTTGATACAAATAGTCCCTGCATACCTAACTAACACAACAAACTCTGAAATTAGTCGAGCCACAGCTGCTACACGAATTTTACCATTAAACATAATCTTACCCATTTTTGTAATTGTCGGTTTCTATTTTCTCTTATCTAAAAAACATCATAAACAGTACTTCAATATTCCTACAATTTTATTCGCACTCTGGATACTTGTCCCAGCAGTATTCACACAAGGGCACCTCATCGGGTTATACACTGATTTTTACCGATTTTTATATTTTATACTACTCCCCATTATAGTTCTAATAGGTCTCTTCATTGATTTTAGCTCAGAATTCCTCACCAACATGATAAATAAATACCACACATTAACAAACCAATTAAACAACACAGTAAAAACCACAGAACAGGTAACTCACAAACGTTTATCTAACCTTTCAAACAAATTACACAAAAAACTCACAAAAACTAACTTACACACAGGGTTCCTACTAAGTTTCTTATTGATTTGTTTTCTCTTTATACCCGTCTTTTTACATCCAAATGTAGGTTTAGAAGCACAAAAATATTACCAAGAAATGAATACCCCACTTTACCAATCTATGCAATGGGTTAAAGCTAATACACCTGATGATGCAACATTTCTTACTGAGGCATCTTACGGTTGGTGGCTCGCAGGGTTCGCACAAAGACCAACATGGAGTGCTCTAGAACCTCAATTTCTTTCGCTCTCTCGCGAAGTTCCAATTGCTCAAACAGCAACTAATATACTTGATACCGATTACCTATTTGAGAGTTCATTCAAACATTCTGGTGAAATTCTTAACATCCAAATAAGAGAAGATGGCGGATACATGGCAAGACATAATCCTCAAATCTTCGCCTGTTTAAACTGGACTTACACTCCATATTCCTTCTTTAATTTTAACAGTAACCAAACAAAAATTTTGTATGAAGTAAATGGGACTCCCAAATCAGTAGCATTAGACAAGTTACATGTTATAGATATGCATATGGAAAATGACACCCAACATGTAACTGTCTCTATCACTCGAGGTAATGAATATTTCACCTGCACTCAATTTACAACAGTATATCAAGGCTCAAAATTTGTTAACATAACAATATTGTTTGAAGCTATGGCAGAAAATGTTTCTCTCTCTTGGATGCAAACACTTTTAGATGTTAACGCCTCACCTATGGGATCTGAAAAACCTGTCACAATAGGATTCTTAGCTAAAAGTGTGGACGTTTTTGGTCAAGTTATATTTAACAAAAATATCCCTGAGGTCAATTCTAGATCATATGATATAGAGGATACTTGTGTTTACCTTGACTATAATTTAGGAGGTAAACAACACGCAGAAACACAGATATCTTTAACAGCTTATTCAGTTGTTTATGACGGTATTCACGCGTTATATCATAATAATACAGCTGTTAACGATTTTATTAATAAACAAATTGACGTCAATTTAGAACCTGAAAATCGCGATAATATTCCTCTCCCAACACCCTTTAATTATCAAACTGAACTAAAAGTTAATGAAATAAACTATATCGCTATAACACGGTACTATGAAAAAGACTCAAATGCTGCTATGAAGCTCAAATTTGTAAATGATCCATTGTTTAACCTTGTATTTATTAACCCTGAGGTTGCTATATTCAAAGTGTCATAAAAAAGCAGCCTAAAAAGAGGACAATAATTTGATACTAAAACTCTCTAAAGATAAACTGTTGAATTTTGCATTTTTAACAGTTTTTTCCATAGTTGTTTTTGTAGTTTTCTATTGTCTTATATCTATAGGTGGGGCTGTTATTGGAAACGATGGTTCTGTGCATTTGAACCGTGCTCAAGAATTTCTAAGTGATGGAAAAATTTCTTTAGGTAATTTAGGTTGGACTCCTCCTATGTACCAAATAACATTAACTTTTTTAATAGCTCTTACAGGTGCCACAAACATTGAGCATCTTCTTCTACTTGTTAAAGTGTCTGCTATACTAGTTAATTGGTTGATGTTTTTCAGTGTATATCTTATTGGCAAACGGTTTTTTGATAAAAAAACAGGTGCAGTTGCTGCGAGTTTGTTGTTGTTGTGTTTTCCACTGTTTGAATTGAATATGTGGGGTGGTTATACTAGTGTTTTGGGTATTGCCTTTATGTTGCTTTTGTTTTTGTATTTGCCTCTCTCTGTTGAGCATAAAAGTTACATGATAATTGTTAGTCTGTTTGCTTTTACGTTGGTTTTGTCTCATCAGCTTACCTTGTTTGTGGCTGCTTTGATTTTAGTGCCTGTTATGTTGTTTTTAATAATTAAATCTAAGGGTAAAGGTATCAAGGTTTTGCTTTTCATAATTATTGGTGGTGGTGTTTCTTTCTTCCTTTACTATTTTATGGCGATGTTGCCTTACTTGGGTGCTATAATTGAGCACATATTTTTTGCACAGAAAGCTATGGTTTATCAGATTCCGCGAACGTCTTTGGGTGCTTTTTGGTCAAATTTTGGTTTTGTGTTAATTTTGGGTGTTATAGGCTTATTTGTAGCTACTTACAAGTTCTGGCTTGAAAAAAAACCTATAAATGCTCTTATTTTACTTCTTAGTTTTGTCATTCCATTGGTTTTGGCGAAATCATATCTTTTTGGTTTGTATTTGCCTTATTACTGGTTTGTTTATTATATGATACCGCCATTGGTGCTTTTTGCGGCTGTATCTTTATCTTTTGTTGTTGAGAGATCTATGTGTTATTATAGATTGAATAAGGTCCGTATAAAACGGATTTATGTCAAGATTGTTGTTGTAGGCATAATTGTTTTGTGCTGTTTTACACTTGGGATGCGGGGGTCAGTACTTAGTGCTAGTTTTGATGAATCCGTTCCTCTTTTTGCAACGTCTGATTCTTCGTCGTTACAGGTTGCTAGATGGCTTAAGGCTAATTATCCTGAGCCTGTAACTGTAGTTGTTACTGAGGCACCTGGTTTTTGGTTTAGTGCTTTTTGTGATAAAGATGTGATAGTGGAAATTAATCCAGCTGTTGAACGCAATGTGATTTCTGAGTCAATTTTGGCTTTATCTTATGAGATAGAAACTCCTTTAACTCTTGTTCGTGCTTATGAGGCTAAAGGAGCAACTCTTGAGTCTCTTGTTCGTGCTTATGAGGCTAAAGGCGATATTGTGAGTGAAAATTATGTTTCTCTTAATGATGTTTGGATGCTTGGAACTTTTTCTTCAATAGAGTATGATGATTATGTTTCCTACAATGTTGGTGGCGTGTACAAGAAGGTGTTTTTAAACCAGATGAATCGTTATTGCATTTTAGATAATGGTCAAGCAGCGCATAATTTGACAATTGTCTACGTTAATGATGATATTTTGATGGTTCAATCACAGTTAGTTTCTCCTTCTTCTTATGCTACTCAAGTTAGTTGGGATATAGCTCCTGTGAATAATTATGTAAGCAATGTTACTTTGTTTATGTCTACTTTTGTTGCTTTAAATTTTGACAAAGCATACGTACCTGGCGTTCTTAACTGGGAAACTCCTTGGGATAATCCAACAGAGAGCTATGAAACATATTGGGCTGTAACTGACTTCTACAAAAACATGTTAACCGATGATTACATAGCAATACATGATGCACAAAATCAAGCTTATTATGCTGTACAATTCCACGATTTACCAGATTGGGGTAACATAGGCATATTAGATTATCATGCTATGAAATACCGCGATACACCTGAACAAAACAAAATGGGCATAGGTAATATGCTAATTGACGCGATCCGCCTTAGTTATACATTCAATCAAATTAGCCCAGATAAACACGCGTCTTTTTCCTACCAAACACTGCTTTTCTCTGAAGAAAGTTATCCTCAAACTGTATCAGCCTCTCAAATAAAGGACATATTTACTGCACAACCCACAGAATATTTCACTATAGAAAGCAGAGATTACCTCACTTTTATCAAAGAAAACAATGTTGGCTTTATAATCTATGACAAAAACAAACTAGACCCACACATTATACACTGCAATATCTTAAAGTTAGTTTACTCAAACGACCGATATGCAGTCTTTAAAGTAAACTATCCATCAACACTTTAATTTTTGAAAAAATAAAAAAAAAATTGTTGTTGTTTATTGCTTCTTTTGTAAAAGTTCTGGGTTTTCGCGTAGAATTTGAGGTATGTATGCGCATGCAGGATCAGTTTCAAATAAGTCACCTGTATAAAATTCTGCACGTGTTCTACATCCGCCACAAATTTCTCGGTATTCACAAATTCCACATTTACCCTTAATCTGACTTTTATCTCTTAATTTAAGATGTAACGGATTATTTTGCATCTCTTCCCAAGCTGTTTTTAAGCTCTTATTTGCAACATTAGCTAAACGATAACCTTCATGGAAACCACATGGTCTATAATCACCGTTCTCTGTTACACCTATATAGTCTCCTCCGATTGTGCATTTACCTAAAAACTCGTTAGTAAACCAATCCCAAAACTTTGCAGGATTTCGCTGTTTTACAATTCTTGCATAGAATGGCGAGTAAACGTTAACACGGAAATTATTATTTTTCTTGTTGCGATTATACTTTACTTCATAATCATAGAGTTGATTAAGTGCTGTTTCATATTGATCTGCTGTTGGTGCTAAGTCTATCATGTTATCACTTGCTCTTCCAACAGGAACAAGATTATGATAAACAACCATTTTACCCCCATATTCAGCTGCTAATTGACAAGTGTGTTCTAACACGTTAATGTTATACTTGTTCATAGTTGTGACAATACAGTCAAGCAAACCCCGTTCTCCAAGTTTTTGCATAGCATACGTCGCTTTATCATAACTACCCTGTCCTCTAACAATATCATTTGTAGCTTTATCGCCGTCAATACTTACGGCTGTGTGGACTTCATATTTTGTTAGAAGATCTAACCGTTTTTGGTCAAAGGCAAATCCGCTGGTAATTAAACTCACTTCCATGCCATATGTTTTTTTGGCATGTTCAATAATCTCAAAAATATCCTCACGCACTAATGGTTCGCCTCCACTAATGCCAAACCATTTAGCACCAAAGTTGTACATTTCATCGACAATTTTTTTACCGGTTTCAGTGCTTACCTCATCATCTTTAGCAAATTTGGGTACGTAACTGCAGTAAACACAACTGCCTACACATCGCCTTGTACATCGCCAAGTTACCATGTATAAGGGTGGTCTGTTTTGTGCCAATTGAATCACAAACTATTAACATCAAACTTTATGGATATAAAATTTCCTATAAAAGGACATAAACTTTGAGTACCTGTTTCAGAGCAGTTCTTGCACAAAACCAGTTTTTGCCGTTTTTAGATATAGTGATTTTTAAGGTTTCGATGAAAGAGGGTTCAAAAAATTTTTAAATTTTTGTTTTTCCGAAAGAGTTTAATATTTAATGGGCTTAATTTGTTCTTTATTATAAGAGGTTACTATATGACTAATAATTCCTCTGTTGAAAAACCTAAAGATTTAGTTGTTTCGTCACCCCCACAAATCACTGGTACAATGTCAAAAACCCGAGTAATGACCTACACTTTCGTTGCATTGCTTATAATCACTATTATCACCGCTATTATGTGGTGGCCAGTTATGGCTCCCCCTGTAGACGCCCTTTATATTAGCGAAGAGGCGATGTCATCTTTGTTGGCTAGTTGTCTTGTAATGCCTCTCGGTGCTGTACTTCTGTTAAATGCCTTGATTGCTGTTGGAGTAGCTGTATTAAGTGACTTTCTAATTGGAAAAGCTGCAGCTGACAGTGAAGTAAACACAATGTCTGCAGCAGTTTTCGGTTTAATTGTTGCCCTTTGCTATTCAATCGGTGTCCCTAGTATGGCGTCAGGTATCGAAATGATGCCTATTGAAGCGTTATGTGCTCCTTTATGCTTTATCTTCGTGGCTTTAACTTCATTTATTGGTCTTGTCGTTTTCAAAAAACTTCAAGGTATGAAAGGCCGCAAACTCGTAAATCCCGCTGCTACCGCAAAACTCTTAGTGCTATTACCATTTCTGTCATCAATATTTCTCGTAAAAGAACACTGGTCATCATCATACGAACTAGGTGGCCTAGGTATGCCTCAACTTGCAGGTGTTGTTGATCGTGTTGGTGATATGTCATTTGGAACTTACATCCGAGGCTGCTACAGTATCCCTGGAAAGGATCTTGGCAGTTTTGAGTCCTTAATGATTTTAGGCAAATATCACGGTTGGCCCGGTGGAGCATCTAGTATTGCTGTAATAATTGTCGGTGTTGCATTGATTTTCTTGCTACGTAACTATTTCAAATGGAAGATTACTGCTACATACTTTGGTAGCGTTGCTGTAATGTCTCTTATTATGACTGGTATTTACGGTGGAGATCCAATGACACGTTTACTGTTTGAATTATTCATCGGCAGCTCAATTTTCTTAGGATTCTTCATGGCCACTGACCCCGCTACAACACCATATACCAGAAATGGACAAATAATCTTCGGCATCGGCTTAGGTATACTGACAGTAATTATTCAAACATACATGAATTTCTTCGGTGGCGCACTACTAGCATTGGTGATAATGAACCTAACTGTACCCCTTTTAGACCGTATAGGAATCCATAAGCCCTTTGGGAGATGAACAAAATGCCATATGAACATATAAAAGAAGTCAAAGAACAAGCGCGCATAACCCCTATTGAAACCTTTCCAGACCCTAAAACTGCAATAGTCATCTTAAATCAACACTCGGGGAAACCTCTTTCCCCACTTGTTGCAGTCGATGACATTGTAGCAATAGGCCAAAAAATTGCTGATTCAAAAGAACGCATAAGCTCACCCGTACACAGCCCAATCTCAGGCAAAGTTGTCAAAATCGGCAACATCTACAACCACTGCCTAGAAACATTCACTGACGCAATATTTATCGAAAACGACGGTAAAAAAACCAAAGCCAACGCCCTTTCTCCAATATCTGAAGCAGAATTACAGAAAACCAAACCCGTTGATCTACTTAACATAATCCATGAGGCCGGTATCATTGGTCTTGGAGGCGCAGGCTTTCCAACACACATCAAACTAGCACCACCCGCAGAATTTCCAATCAAAAACTTGGTTGTAAACGCTACTGAAGGTGAACCATACGACACGGCTGACGAACGCCTACTAGTCGAAAAAACTGCAAACTTACTACGCGGTGTAAATGTAATCAAACGAATCTTGGGGAACCCTAAGGTAACAATCGCAACTAAAGTATCTAAAGTAGAAGCAATACCAAAACTACAAGAAGTCTTTGGCAATGAACCAGATACAACAGTCGTTGCAGGACACTTTAAATATCAACAAGGTGACGCAAGCGTTTTACAGAAAGCACTCTTCGGTTATGAAACACCCCCAACAAAACGCTCATACGAAATGGGCTGCATTGTCCAAAACGTTGCCACAATTAACGCAATTGCAAATGCAGTATTTGACGGCGAACCCCTCATAAGCAGAGTAGTCGCATTCAATGGTGAAATCGCACAACCCAAGAACTTACTGGTAAAAATCGGCACTCCAATAAGCGACATCTTTGCCCAAAATAACATCGACATGAACGATGTAAGACAAGTTGTCGTTGGCGGAGTCATGATGGGCCACGCAATTCCAACAACCGAAGCACCAATAACCAAACGAAGCTCAAGCATTATTCCATTCTCTGAAAGCAACTATAAGAAAGAACAAAAACAAACAGCATGTATCCACTGCTCAAAATGCATCAGCGCCTGCCCAGTTAAACTACACCCAATTCTAATCTACAATGCAATCATGAAACCAGACATGGAAACAGCAGAAAAACTTTGGAACAAAGACTGCATCGGCTGCGGAACCTGCTCATATGTCTGCCCATCACGCATACCATTAGCAAGCGCCATCATGGCATCAAGATAAATCCACGCAAACTGTTAGCATGGTTTTCCATGCAACCAATTTTTTTAATTAATTAATTAATGCCGTTAATTTTTATATTGATTTGTTTTAGGTTTTTGTAGTGAAGATTAAATATTGGTTAGTTGTCTAATGATTTTTGTAGTGAAGAAAATGACGTATTGTCCTGAGTGCGGTGGCGAAATGCATTACATTGCTGTAACCAAACTGTATGTTTGTAAGAGTTGTGGTTTGTCTGTTACCGGGCAAGAGCTTGATGATTTGCGTGATCGAAATAGGCCAAGTGATGAAACTGAGGATGAAATAAGAGATAACCACCGCAAAGAGTACCTTAAATGGTATCTAAGTAAAAAATAGGTTATCATGCTTAGTATGGCATGTTGTGCGTTTTCTTAGCAAGGTCTATTTATTGTTGATGTTGTGTTTGTTTTTAGTGTTTTTTTTGTTTGTTGTTGTTGTTAGCAAAAGATTATTACTTTCATGGTGTTTGTTTGTGTAGTGAATGTTTATGCCTCTTGCGTTTATTATTGGGACAGCTGGTTCGGGAAAAAGTTTTTTTACGGCAGCTTTGAGTGAATGGTTGAAAATGTCAAAACAGGATGTTGCTGTGGTTAATCTTGATCCTGGCGCGTTAAAATTACCTTATTCTCCTGATGTTGACGTACGTAACTATGTTGATGTTGGTAATTTAATGGAGAAGTATGGTTTGGGACCTAATGGTGCGTTAATTATGGCAGCTGATCTTATAGCTGATGAGGTTGAGAATTTAACTCGTGACATTGAGTCAACAAATGCTGATTTAGTGTTAGTAGATACGCCTGGTCAAATGGAGTTGTTTGCTTTTAGAGCTAGTGGCCCCTATATTGTAAATGAACTTACGCGTGATCCTAAAGCGTTGATTTATCTTTTTGATGCCGTGTTTTCTATTAATCCGTTGAATTATGTCTCTAACATGTTTTTGTCTGCAGCAGTTTACAATCGTTTCTTTCAACCGCAATTACATATTTTATCAAAATATGACCTTGTTCCTAAAAAAGATGCTAAAGCGATAACCGATTGGTCAGCTAGTCCTATGGCTCTTGAAGATGCCATTGAGGAAAAGCTTGAAGGAACTAAACGTATTTTCAGTCGGAACATGATGAAGGCTATTAATCAGTTAGGTATGAAATTTTTACTTATGCCTGTTTCCTCTAAAACTAATGAAGGTATGACTAATGTTAACACAGTACTTGAACGTATATTTATGGGCGGCGAAAAATACACCACCTAACTCTTCTCCTTTTACAAGTTTAAACGTCAAGCAGAGTCCATGCTGCTGCAAATGCGCCAATTTTAGCTTTTAACGATGTTTCTGCTCCTGCAATAACGATTACATCTTTATCATTTTTAGGATCTATTTTTTTTCGTATTTCTTTTGTAGCAGACATGTATTCTTTTTCTATACATTGATCTACAGATGCCACATGTAAATTTCCTTGCTTAACGACAAGAACAATAGCCCGTTTAGCTCCTACAATAATTGCAGCATCACGTTGATCAATGCCTGATGCAATTTTATCCCCACGACCTTTAATCATAAAGCCATAGTTAAACTCAGACGGTGTTATTTCCGTTTTAGGAATTTCTGCTCGCTGAGGAAAAACTTGTTCAAACTGTTGCCACACTTCCTGTCCCCTATCTGTCAATGTACAGCCTTCTTTAGTGTTCAAAATTAACTCTGCATTTTTTAAACGATTAATTATAGTTCTTATAGTGCCGTCTCCGACGCCTATTTTGTTTGCAAGCTTATTTCTTCCTATGGCCCCTTGTGATAGTTGTTCTAATGCATAGAAAATATGAAATGGTGTAAACGTAGTTGGCGGTCCAGGTGCTTTTTTATCAACTGTTGAAATTATAAATTTTTTAAGCGTTAAAGCCATTTTCCCACCTACACTTTAAGAGTTTTATAATTATTGAAAATTTACACATTAAAAAAGCTATAGGTTATGTATTTTTTAACAAACGCGTTCTCTTTGGGTTATAACTGTTTTTGTCAGGTATTACGTGTTTTTATTATGGTGTATCACGCGTCAAATTATTAGTTATTTGGTTAGTTTGTTTTGTTTAAATCATGTAAATGGGTGTTGATGCTTAAAGTTGGTTGTTGGTGTATGTGTGACTGGTTTTGTAATGTCTTGACGGTGAGGTGTCAAGTTTAATGTGGTATTGGTTTTATGTGTAAATAGTTTGATGTGTATTTTTTAGTTGTGTTTTTCAGAAAGGCTTTTAAGAAAATGCATAATTAACTATCCCTTATTCCTAGTGATGAAGGGTTCTTGATGAAAATAGATGGAAAATATTTGTTTACCTCTGAATCTGTCGGTGAAGGTCATCCTGATAAAGTGGCTGATCAGGTTTCTGACAGCGTTTTAGATGCAATACTTGCAAAAGATCCTAAGGCAAGAGTTGACTGTGAAACAATTGTTATGCAAGGAACATTAATGATTACCGGTCAAATTACTACTGGTGTATCTGTAAATATTCCGGCAATTGTTCGTCAAACTTTGAAAGAAATTGGTTTTGATAATGCCAAAGACGGTCTTGACTCTGAAACTTGTGGTATTTTTGTTTCATTAACTGAACAGTCACCCGATATTGCCATGGGTGTTGATGAATCAAATGAACATGAACAGGGTGCAGGTGATCAAGGTATGGTTTTTGGTTTTGCTTCCAATGAAACAAAAGAACTTATGCCTTTGCCAATTTTGTTATCTCATAAACTTGTTAAACGACTAGCAGAAGTACGTAAAAACGGCGAAATGCCTTACCTGCGTCCAGACTGCAAGGCTCAGGTTACTATCCAATACGATGATGGAAAACCAAAATGTGTTAAAACCGTTGTCATCGCAGCTCAAAATAACGGTTCTGTCGAAGACTCCGTTTTAAAACAACAAATAATCGAGAAAGTAATCAAACATGTTATCCCTGCAAACTTGATACCTGAAGACATTAAATACGTAATCAACGGCACCGGCAGATTTGTTATCGGTGGCACTTTAGCCGACTCAGGACTAACCGGCCGAAAAATCATTGTCGACACTTATGGCGGCATAGGAAGTCATGGCGGTGGATGTTTTAGCGGAAAAGACCCATCCAAAGTTGATCGTAGCGGCTGCTACATGGCACGCTACATAGCAAAAAACATTGTCGCAGCAGGCCTAGCAGAACAATGTGAGGTCCAAATCAGCTACGCTATAGGTGTAGCACAACCAATATCAGTATTAGTCAACACCTATGGAACAGGCAAAATCCCAGACCCACAAATCCTTGAGTTAGTAATGAAAAACTTTGACATGCGTCCCCGCGCAATAATTAACCAACTCAACTTACTAAGACCTATCTATAAGAAAACCGCAGCATTTGGACACTTTGGCAGAGACGACATAGACCTCCCATGGGAACAATGCGACAAAGCCAGCATTCTAAGCAAAGCCTTAGACCCCTAACAAAACATAACCTTCTTTTTCCCTCTTATTTTTAAGAACAATTTTATTTAATGCTTATTTCTTTCCATCGACTGTAATCTACAAGCACTTGGACTTTTCGAGCTTTAAACATTGTATCTAATACAGGATCTCCTGTGTCAACTTTAAGACTATTAAGACCTTGCACTTTACTCTCTGTAGCAACCACAATGATATTGTCTAAACCTACTTTCCAAATAACTTTTGAACTAATTTGTTGATTACCCCTGCCAAAAATAAACCCTTGACCACCAATCAACGTTACAATGATCTTTACCGGTTTACCATTTTTTAACATTCGAAGAATCTGTTCTTCATTAACATCCTTCTCAACTAATTGTCTATTAACAAATAAATCAACACCTAGAAGAGTTTTCGGTTGATCTAACAAGTCACTTATAGTACGCGTGGTGGTTCCTGGACCCATTATGTAAAGTGTTTCTGGCTGCATGCTCTCAATAACATAAACAGCAATAGCCGCCTGATTACGCACTTCATCCTCAGATACTGGACTTGCCAATTTACTTACTTGAATTAAATGCGGCTCATAAGGACTTAACATATACCCATAAAGACCCGCTGACAAACGTCCCTCACGAAAAGCCTGCTCATCTACATCCATAACCTCCATTTCCCGCACCGGCAACTCATCTAACAAAAACTTGTAAACCACCACTGCTGCAGCCCTTGGATTAACCGCAAAAACAGCACTATGCATTTTAACACCCGTAGGCATCCCCAACACTGGCAACTTTGTATTAACAACCCTTAAAAGATCCCTAGCCGTACCATCACCACCACAAAAAACCAACAAATCCACATTCGCCTCAACCATACTTTTAGCTATACTCTTAGTATCTTCTGAACTTGTTTGCTGATGTTTTTCCCCAATAACCGTGTAATGATACCCTTGATTTTTTGCTGCAACTTCCCCCATATCTCCAGCACCAACAAATAGACAAATACAGTGTTTAAATGGTGCAAGTTCTGAAAGGAACGCCTCTGCTCTTACTGACGCTATAGACTTCACACCAAGCGCAATAGCTTTGTCAAGAATGGCCTTTCCATCTGTACCTTTTAACCCGATGGCTCCTCCCATGCCTGCAATCGGATTTACAATAAACCCTATAGTTTTAACCTTGACCGGTTTATTTTCTGACATAAAATTAACCACAAAATATTTGGGTGTGAAAAAATAATGTTGGAGAAAAGTTTTGGTGTTTATGGTTTGTTTTGTATGTATTTTTTTTGCGCGTCTTTGAGCCATGGGTATAGCTTTTGTAGTTTTTCTATGGATTCAGCGACTTTTTCTGTAGGGTATTCGTATGGTTGTAGGTTTCCGTTGAAGTATTCGCCATAGGCTGACATGTCAAAGAAGCCGTGTCCTGTTAGTATGAATAGTAATGTTTTTGTTTCGTTTGTTTCTTTGCATTTGTGTGCTTCATCGATTACAGCTTTTATTGCATGTGTTGATTCTGGTGATGGGATTATGCCTTCGCTTTGGCTGAATATTTTAGCGGCGTTGAATGCTTCAACTTGGTTTACGGCAAATGTGTTGATTTGTTTTTCTTGTGCTAGAACGCTGATTGTTGGTGCGATGCCGTGGTAGCGTAGTCCACCTGCGTGTATTGGTGCTGGCATAAAGTCGTGTCCTAGGGTGTGCATGGGGACAAGTGGTGTTAGTTTTGCGGTGTCTCCGTGATCGTATGTGTATTCGCCTTTTGTTACTTTTGGGCAAGCGGTTGGTTCTATTGCGATTAGTTTAGTTTCTTTTGGTGCTTTTTTTGCTATGCGATCATGATAGAATGGCCAAATTATTCCTGAGAAGCTACTGCCTCCGCCTATGCAGCCGTATATGGCGTCTGGGTAGTCGTCAACTGTTTCAAGTTGTTTTTTTACTTCTAAGCCTTCCACTGTTTGATGTAAGCATACGTGGTTGAAGACGCTTCCAATGGTATAGTTGGCTTTTTTGCCTGTTTTACCACTTTCTAAGGCGTCTTCGACTGCTTCGCTAATTGCTGTGCCTAACGCACCGCTGTTATCTGGGTCTTCTTCTAAAATTTTTCTTCCCGCAGCTGTTTGTTTGCTGGGGCTTGCAAAAACTTCTGCGCCAAAAGTGTTCATCATCATTTTGCGGTATGGTTTTTGTTCATAACTGGATTTTACCATGTAAACGGTTGCCTGAACTCCGAACATGGAAGCTGCAAATGCGAGTGCTGAGCCCCATTGGCCTGCGCCTGTTTCAGTAGTGACGCGTTCTATGCCTTCTTTCATGTTGTAGTAGATTTGTGGTACGGAGCTGTTTGTTTTATGACTGCCCGCGGGGCTTGTTCCCTCGTATTTGTAGTAGATTTTTGCTGGAGTTTTTAATGCTTTTTCAAGTCCTGTAGCTCTAAAGAGTGGGGAGGGTCTCCATATGCGGTAAATTTCGCGTACTTCTTCTGGAATGTTTATCCAACGTTCTTGACTAATTTCTTGATTGATAATTTCTTTAGGAAAAATTTGTGGAACTATGCCGACACCTGGTTCTTTTGTTTTAGGGTCGATAAATGGTGGGAGTGGATGTGGGAGGTCTGGTGTTATATTGTACCATTGTTTTGGTATGTCTTCTTCTTTTAATAAGATTTTTTTAGTTATTGGCATCGTCTTTTTCTTTCCTTATGATTGTGGTTTGTAACCTTTTATTTAAACATTAAGTACATAAATGTACAAAAATGTACATAAAACACCAGAACCTGTGACTACAACACCTTTTTATACTCAAACACACAAAAACATACCTGAAAACAGCATGTGGAACATAATAAAAACACACTTCAACGACTACCCCGAAAGACTAAAAGTAACCCGCGTCCTAGTTGAAAACGGTTTAAGCATAAAAAACAACAAAATATACCTAAACCAAATCGAAATCCCCCCCATACGAATAGCCCGCGCCGCAGAAGTAGACCGACGCACCGTAACCGAAACCCTAAACGCCATAACCGAAAACCAAAAACTAAAACTAATCTTCCAAGAAATCCGACCCGCAGGCCACTCACTAAAAGAAATAGCAAAACACCTAAACCTAGGCGTAATCGAAATAACAGTCACCGACGCAAAAGCCCACGGCATACTATCTAACACAGCCACCATACTAAACAACGCAGGCCTAAGCATACGCCAAGCAATCGTAGACGACCCTGAACTATCACCCGAACCAAAACTAATAATAATCGCAGAATGCAAAATCCCAGGCGAACTAATCCCCCAAATCCTAAAAATCCCAAAAGTCACAAAAATCTCAGTATACTAAAAACAAACTTTCCAACAACAAAAAATTTTAACAAACACACCAATAAACCTTCTACAAGCGGCTTTTTTCTGTTTTAATATTGCTAGAAAAATTTATATTGTTAATGACGTTCTCTTCTTGCTCGAATTAAAGAGGTTTACTTGATTTGTCAACATTACCTACACAAGCTGGCGGTGTACCAGTACTTGTCTTAAAAGAAGGAGCAAACCGTTCTCGCGGAAGAGACGCTCAACACAACAATATTACTGCAGCCAAAATTGTTGCCGAAAGCATAAAAAACGCTTTTGGCCCCAAAGGTATGGACAAACTCCTTGTTGACAACTTTGGAGATATAACCGTTACAAGCGATGGACGCACCATTCTTGACGAAATGGACATTCAACATCCAGCAGCAAAAATGCTCGTAGAGGTCGCCAAAACCCAAGATAACGAAGTAGGCGATGGAACAACCTCTGCTGTTATTATTACTGGCGAACTTTTAGGACACGCCGAAAGTCTCATAGACAAAAACATTCACCCAACAGTTATAATTGATGGTTACAAAAAAGCTTCAGAAAAAGCTCTTGAAACCCTTGAAAAAATCGCTCTACACTTTGACTTCTCAAAATCTAAAGATTTTCTAAAGAAAACCGCTATAACCACCATGGCAAGCAAACTTGTCGCTGACCACAAAGAATACCTAAGTGACATAGTTATCCAAGCAATGCTTGAAGTTATGGAAAAACAGCCTGATGGCACATACAAAGCTGATATTGACGACGTTAAAGTGGAAAAGAAAACTGGCGAATCACTTAGCGATACAAAACTTGTAAACGGCATAGTAATTGACAAAGAAATAGTCCATTCAGGCATGCCTAAACATGTTAAAAACGCAAAAATAATCCTAATAGATACCTCCATAGAAAATGATAAACCAGAATTCGATTCAAAACTCAACATAGATGACCCAGCTAACATTGCAGCTTTTCTTCAAGAAGAAGAAGATATGCTCCGTGACATGGTTGACAAAATCGTTGCCACAGGCGCAAATGTTGTTATCTGCCAAAAGGGCATAGATGATATAGCACAACATTTCCTTGCCCAAAAAGGTATAATTGCAATTAGACGTGCTAAAAAATCTGATATGGAAAAACTTGCACGCGCTATAGGTGGAAAAATAAGCTCTAACATAAATGATCTTTCTACTAGTAATTTAGGTTACGCTGCATTAGTTGAAGAACGCAAAATAGGTGACGATAAAATGACTTTCATAGAAGGTTGTACTAATCCTAAAGCCGTCACCATTCTAATTCGCGGTGGAACTGAACGTTTAAACAACGAAGCTGAACGCTCCATACATGACGCTCTCTGTGTCATACGCGACCTCATTGTAGACCCAAAAGTGGTTGCTGGCGGAAGCGCATCAGAAATGGAAATGGCCAATAGTCTTAAAACATACGCACAAACAATATCTGGCAGAGAACAACTTGCCATACTGGCCTTTGCTGAAGCATTAGAATCTATCACAGTAACATTATCAGAAAATGCCGGTTTAGACCCAATTGACATACTGTCTGAATTGCGATATAGACATGAAAAAAGAGAAACATGGGCAGGTATAGACGTAAACAGCGGTAAAGTTCAAGACATGACTAAAATGAATGTGTATGAACCCGTAGCAGTTAAACGCCAAATTATCAAATCAGCCTATGAAGCAGCCTCATTGATACTAAAAATTGATGATGTTATCGCCTCAGGTAAAAACAAAATGCCTCAAGCGCCACCCGGAGGAATGCCTGGCGGTATGGGTGGTGGTATGGGCGGATATCCAGGTATTGGAGAGTATTAAAATGTCTGACAATAAAATAACTGTAGGACCCCCAAAAGTAACTCGTTTTGAGAAAGCTCGAATTGTTGGTGCAAGAGCTCTACAAATTAGCATGGGCGCACCAATTCTCGTCGACGTTGACGAAACCATTTCTAACCCAATTGATATAGCATTAAGAGAGATGGAAGCAGCAATCCTGCCAATTACCATCCGACGCACATTACCTAATGGCGCCTTCCAAGACATACCGCTCAAATGGTTACTATAACCCTTCTTTTCTTCAAAATTCCTTTTTTAAAC
>Ga0123354_10003016_pt1 | contig 22927 bp, 14 predicted proteins | sample TergutLab28metaG_2_FD_97872 | JGI IMG/M metagenome (GOLD analysis project Ga0123354, IMG submission 97872) | Labiotermes labralis P4 segment gut microbial communities from Petit-Saut dam, French Guiana - Lab288 P4 | ecosystem: Host-associated > Arthropoda: Insects > Digestive system > Gut ... | reverse complement strand
GTGTTTTTTTTTGTTCTTTTTTTTTCTTGGTTCTTTTTTGGTGGTTCTTTTTGCTTTTCTGTAGCGGGGAGCTTTGGAATGGGGCATACTTTGCAGTAGGCGGCCAGATATGTCATCTAACCTTTCCTGAGATGAAGGGAATATGAAACAAAACTTATCTACTCATGGTCACAACATAAATAACCTGAACTCTCATGTGGAATTCTGTAATACAGTTTTATTTAAGAAAAGTGTGGTTGACATTGGGATCAAACTGTACAACAAATGCCAGAAAGTACAAAAAATTGTATAACTTTAAACTCTTTAAAAAAGATTAAAATCCTTACTATTGAGCCAGTCCTTTTATTCAATTGACGGGTTTTTACAGTTTTGAATAAAATTGGTTTGTAATGTATGGTTTATCATCTTCATCAGATTAATATTGTGATATCACACCGTGGTGTTTTGTTGTCTTGGAATGTGTATGGTAATCATTGTTTTATCACACCATATAGATAACTACTTCATGATTGTTTCAGTTTGAGACTTTGTATGTACATTGTAATATATTGTAATATATAGATTTGGATAAGTCCAAGGTTACATATAGTAACAATATGGAGGTATAGTAAGTGAAATGAAATGAAATTAGATAAATCAGGTCTTACTGATCTGGAAGCGTCTTGAACAGTGCCAGTTTCCTGGAATTTTGTAGCTAAATTGTGGACAGTGTTGAAATGAGGCTCTGTTGTACCCATGAATTAGTACCTGAGTACTGCACTGAATGAATTTATTTTTTGCCATTTTTTAGGCACCAACTCCATTAATAACACTCCTATTTCAATGACAACACTCCTGATATGATAAGATAAATAACACCATAGTGCAGCTATAAGCAAAGACAATGCTTTTGTGGAGATACTCAGAAAATCTGCAGCACAGCAGAAATGAATATGTGTTAAAACTGTGACTTGTGAAGTGAATATATTACCATTGTGCAGAAAATTTTCAGTTACTCTGTACATGCCTTCATTTCAGTGCCAGGTTGAAACATCATTTGCAAGGTATCCAATAGAACTGAAAGGGTTTCTGCAAAGTTTCAGATTTTTTATGTATCAGTGCTGCAGCAAATAAACGGTAAAGTGTCAGAATTACATTACCAATACTTTTTCCCTTTTTTCCAGGCCAGTTGAATGAGTTAATAACACCTCCTTAGGAACAGACAGATATTGCTCCTTTCATGTAACTGATAAATGATAATTACACTTAAATACAAAACATAATTCCTTTTGGTTAATTAGAAACCTTAATTTCTACAGAGAAGGGAAGCCATTTGGAATTTTTGAAAATGATTTATTTTTATCTGCAGTTACAGCAACAGGCCAGGTTGAGGGGGAATGTAAGGTTGTCCTGAATTACTTTCCACTGTGCTGGATATTTGTCTGACAAATTATGTTCTAATAACCTTGGCTGCCAACTATTTAAGGTAAATGTACAGAAACAAGACCATAGCTGTGGTATTAAGACAGTGTAACACATATCATAACACACTGTGTGTGGTCCCAAATTGTGCTGTGGCCATGGTAATGTAAGATTGTTAAACTTGCTGAATGCTTACAGCATGCCTGGACATACACAAATGGTATTGACATGAACAGTGTACTGAAGGGATTTCCTGAGTGCCTTCAAGCCGACATCTGCCTGCATCTCAACAGGAATCTGCTGACTAACTGTTCTGCCTTCGCGGGAGCCTCACCGGGCTGCCTTAGGTATTCAGCATAGAGAGAGCACTCAGCAGTTAACTTTTTTGAGCTAAGTGAGCAATTTAACATATTATGAGTATGTAATGATGAGTTTTGTGGTTTAGGTGATCACCTAGTGCTTTTAGGATAGTGAAATTTAGGCTGCTATAGGCAGGGAACATGTGGATGATGGACAATGAGATGGGAGGATAATATGTATTAAGATGAATGTTATGGAATTGGGTTCTGAGATTGGGATGCAGGTGAAAGTGCCTCAGTCCCATGTCCAATGGCAGGTATTCATTTAATTGGTGTGAACCTGCAGATTATATTACCATTTACATTTTCTTTGTGGCACCATTATCTGGAGTATTCTACAACAGCTGTATAAGTTCTTAACAATCTTGTGGTACATTTGTGCATCATGGACCACAGTGTTTTTTTTGAAGTTTTGAGTAAGGTTATTATTCTTGGTTGTTTAAAAGCTTTTAAGTAAGTAATTTTTTTGTGGGGGGGGGGACATTGATTTTATTCTTTGCATGCTAATTCTTGGTAATAAATTGTTGGAACTGTGTAAAGTATAAAAAAGAGGATGATCTGAACTCGTTCACTGTTAAATTGTTTCTTTTGTAATAGATTTCTGCTTAATTGGAAGTATGTTACACCCTTGCTGGACAAGTCATGGAAAACCTGACAAGTTAGGATGTGGAAGTAACTGCCCACAGACCAAATTTTGGAGAATTAGTCAGTTATAGAAATGCTTCAAGAAAACAGGAAATTCATACAAAAGTACATCAGGTGCTCAGAGCTACTGGGATCTTTCTTTGTCTTACAGGGCGTTGTCATTGAAGTTTAAAACAACACATGCGCCGCCAGGAGACACACTTGTGCACAGGGGTGATGTGCTGACATCACTCTATTTCATCTCGAGGGGCTCAATTGAAATCCTTAAGGATGACATTGTTATGGCCATCTTAGGTGAGTGCTGATCCTAGGGCTGGCCACTACACTGCTTCATCTGGTTCCTCAGTTGAACGGTGTCTCATTACCTTTGCAGGATTCACAACTTTTTATGCCACGTTTAAGGGTTTGTCATAGCATTTGCCCCTACAACCTGAAAATTTTATCCAGGCCCTCCCTGATATGATGCAGCTGTATAAACCACTACACCTTGATATTCTCTTGTATTCATAGGATGTTTGTTGTAAATCTGGATAGATATGCTGCCTCTCCTCACTGAGGCTTTCTGTATCTTGTACAGGTAAATGTTGGGAGAGTACATGAAAGTTGGCTATGATCACTTTAAACTGCTTTATTTCCACTGCTACAGAATTTGTGTAGTTGGCAGCTACAATGGAAGAAATAAGTATACCAGCTTTACTTATGTTTGGCTGTTGTATTTGAATAGTCTGTAAGCAAAAGGAATTAAATCGTTTGAGAATATAAGGAGTAGTGAAATGACAGTGGTACTGATTTTATGTGATTTTATGTATACACTGGGGGCTGTTGCTTGTTTAATAGATACAACTGGAACTGTTATCCACTTCTTTGCACTTGGGCAGTTCACAATTCTGTAGGACCCCTTGCAGTCATGTAGTGATCCAAATGTTCATGCCATTTTGAATAGTGACTTTAATGTTATATTTCTACCGATGCTTAGGCCTTCCAAGTGGCATTGTCCTTTAGGTTTGTGGACGAAAGTTGTGTCAGCACATCTCTTGTCCACAATTTGTTCTAAATGTCCATTCCATTAATTGCAAAACTGCTGCGTTCAAGCCTTTGAGATTAACCATCATCCCCGTTGTTTTGCTTGTTTTTGCAGGGAAGGATGACATATTTGGAGAGAACCCATGTCTGCATCCAACACTGGGAAAGTCATCATGCAATGTACGTGCCCTCACATACTGTGACCTGCACAAGATCCACCGAGATGACCTGCTGGATGTGCTGGACCTGTACCCTGAATTCTATCAGTCCTTCTCCAGTAACTTGGAGATCACCTTTAACATGCGTGATGTGAGTGCATTCTGCAGGCAATTGCTGGCACGTGCTTTTTTAGCACTGTTTTTTTTCAAATGCCCTTCTGAGAATGAAACAATGTGTTTGATATTTAGAAGCCATTTTGTTTCCTTTAAGCTGGCCATCTTACCAGAAATGTTTGCAATATGAAAAATAATTCAAAGAGACTTGAGATTCATGTGCTATCTAGTTGCAAGGATAGAGCAGCTAAGTGTGAAGTTTGTGGTTCTTGCTGCTGTGAGTAGAACATTGCCATCTCTGGGGACATGATGCCATGCAACATTCATAAATGTCTACCAGGCTACACTATATCATATGCCAGAAGGCAGTAATTATCAGCACAGTGTTTAAAAATATCATGGGACATATGTTTCAGACTGATGAGCATTAACAATAATGGAAATATCTAGAAAAAATGAAATGGCAGCCCCAGACATTTCTGAGACAGAAAATATTTTGAAGAAACTTGTGGTTTTGTTTGTGATTAGGCACAATTTGAAGCCAAAACCTACTTCTTTAACGCTTTCCCTCTGGCCAGCATTTAAACTTCAAAATTCCCCCTGCCAGCTGATTTTAAGGGTACAAAAAACATTTAAAAAGTGCAGTACTTCTTGTCATAATAATATGAAAGTTTTATAAACCATAACAGAAGTTTTTCTGTATTTCATGCAAAAAAATGAACACTTATGTATATTTGGAGTCTGACACCACAAGTGGAAATTTTGAGGCTGGAATCATGAAATTTATAGTCACTAGAAATCCACTACAATTTACACATCACACAGAGATACAGTTTCTGTGGCACTGCCTCTGAAAATCAATTGTTTCTTTTCCTCCCAGTGATTCAGTTTTGTATGATACACTTCAAAACACTGCCCTATACAAAGTCCTACGTTATATTTTTGGCAGTACATTTTAGTGCATTTCTTCACAGTTTTTTCAGTCTGGCACTTTTTTCTCTCTGCACACACACACACACACACACACACGACATGAGTGCAAACATTTTCCCTCCAGCTTAGCATGTGTTGCTGGAATCTATATAAAAAATTGTCTCTCCCCCTATAAGTCTGCATGCTGGACTGCTAGTCTGACCTTGTACTTGAATTTCCATACCGGCACACAGTGACTTTTTCGTAGAAAATATGCAGCAACTTTTTTTTCTTGCTTGTTTTGGCATGCAAGATGTGTGCATTGACAACTGCCGGGTTGAATAGATGAAAAAAAGTTTCTTCCAACATTTTATTGTCTTTCCTTTGAACGAATAATTTGGCAGTAACTGGTCTGATCTGCACACTCCAGTTTTATACTTGTTCCAACACTGTAGCTGTTTTATTTTATGATGTGCCCCCCTAGACAATGGTACCTCAACAAGTACATCTTCATGGGCACTTGTTAGGAAAAACACATCACAGATGCCCATCCACCCGATGACCAAGAGGTGATCTTATTGGCATGATGTTTTTTTTTGCCTTTTTTCTCGTTTCCTGAAAATGCTTGTTTAGGCATTTCTTTCTGTTTGACATCATTCTGCCTACAGCCTTTGTCTTACAAGCCCATAATTGGTCAAAGATCTTTGGACTGGAGAACCATCTGTCCATACACATACAACGCCCTTCCCTTTTATTTTGTAACACAACCTGTCAACAACACTGAATGCCATGTTTTGTTTTGTGTTAGTGGGATGTGGCCCAGCATATACTTCCAGGTTGTAGATGTAGCCACTTTTTGCTTCACAAAGTTCAAACGTTTTTATTCCATATTTGTGGGGCTTTCCTTTGATACAAATGCAAAAGAATGTATGCCTTCGAAATGGGCATATTGCCTCATCAATATTCTTCTGGTTTTTGTTGTCATGAAATTTTGTGATGAATGTGTGTCAATAATTGGCCAAATTGTGAATAATGGGTCATAGTCTGGCTGGCACCTAGCTGCCTTTGCATCATTGTCAGTAACTTGAGGAACCTATCCCAGGGCATTTTAATGGAAGCTGCATATGGGATCTGAATAACTGGTTGCAAACTCCAGTAATCCTGCACAGTTGACTTGCATAACATGCTCATGTATATGATTATTAAAAAATAATTTTTTTGTTTCATGTATTGAGACTGAATTCCACTGTGCAAATACAGGTTTGAGTTTCAGAGGGCCCTCTTGCTTCTTTTTGTTGATTTGCTGATTCGCATATCAATTTGTTTCCTTCTGTATAAGTTTTGAACATTTCTGGGCTGAAGAATATTTCAAATACATCCCAGGGAGAGCTGTCTTGGGTTATATGAAAATGTTTCTTTATCCTTGGTACTCCATAGAATGCAAGTATCGAATCATCTGAATTTGTTCTTTCCATCCTAATTCAAAATCTGTATTTGTGCATTTAGGAGTGATCCTGTGTGTTCTCTTCCTGCCTCTACCATGTTCTGGCTGGAGAACTTCCACTTCTCCATTGGTACTGCTGCTGCTGCTGAAGGGTGAATTTACCTTGCTCATGTTGCTGTCAGAAAGTTCACTATAACTACCACCATCTGAGTCCGAATCATTCACAGTTTCACTTATTTTATCAGTTCTGATAGACATGTTTTGTGAAGTATTTTCTGAACTACAACTCAGTCCAGGATTTTCTGTGTTGCTTGTGACCCTCTAAACATCAGCTAACTACAGTCAGACCTCATTAATACTTTAGAACTGCATACTGGGAGAGGGGTATAGTGATTCACCGCATCTGATCTTGGGTATCAGCTGCAATAAAACAAGGGCATTCATTGAGTAAAACATCAAAACAGCTTGTTGCAGAACCGTTCCCTCATGAGAGTCTAGCATGTGTACTTAGAAGGGTTGCAGGAAGCTGAACAGAGTCACTGAAACTACAAACATGGGGGAGTCGAATGTTATAAGCCAGTATCCCAAATACTTTTTTTTTAACAAGTTAATGAAAATCAGGAAGTACTAGTACTTCAGCCGGACAGCTGATGTGACAGGCCACAGAGTACTAGTACACTGCACAGACGGGAATTGTTAAATATATTTTTCAATCTCCTTGGGGCATTTCTCAAACAAAATTCCCTCCTTAAGTGGCATAAAAATGCCTTATTCAGAAGTTTAGGAAAATTTAATGTGAGTGTTGACATGTTTCTACATTTTACTTTCAGTGTTTTGATCTGGTGTGTGATCCAGTGTTTAGCATATGTCTGTCACACTGCTTGGTTGCAGGAGGAGCTGGCTGGGGTTGACCCACGGGCCTCACACCATCGTACAGGGGCTATCTCACGCTCAAGCTCACAAGACAGGGATTCTGATGTTCGGAAGTATGCGTTTAAGCCACCACGCCACCGGGGACAGCACGCTATGTCCACTGGTATTACTGGGGCTGGGGATGCCAACAGTAGGGAGTCCAGCGATGATGGCAGTGACTAGTGAGTGAAGTTCATATGTGATTTACGGTTTTGGGTCTGTCTGCATTCTTCAGAATTGTTCTGAGGTGATTTAGCCAAATTTACACTTTCCACCTTGGGCACAACTTTCAGTATCCAGACACTGTCAGTAAGGCACATTTCAAATTTTAGAGGAGAAGGCTGAAACCAATGTTATGAATATGACAAAAGATGAAGAGTGAAGGGATTTGGCTTTACCACATAGAAGCCATGGATAGGAGTCCTATGGATGCTACAGTTGGTTGAACCCAATATTTCATGCTTTCTGCCTGCTGTTGTTTTTCACTCCCACCCCTGCCTGGCATATGTCAACCAGCCCAACATGCTCACTGCTAGCAAAGTTTATTACTGTCAACATTCATGTGAACAGAATAGCGAGATGACTGAAGAGAATATAGGGATTTTTGCTGTACAGGGCAACAACCGAAAGGAGGCATATAGGGAAGTTTGCTGTACAGGCAACATAAGAGTTTGAATGATGTACGGAGATACTCAGTCCTTGGAACCTTTTCCTATAGTCTCAGAATGTATACCACTCCTCTCAGCTCAGTAAGATACTAAATACAGTATCCTGAGATAATGTAGATGGAATAGCTGACATAAATGTTCAGGTGTAAATTCTGGTGTACATTGCGACTATCAGTTTGATGAATCCAAGGTGTGAGAGCAATATTAATGACTCTTCATGCAGGTTACTTGTGTCACATTATGAAAAATAAAATTAACATGTTATTCAGGCAACCAGAAGTCTGTTTGTTTTCCATATGCATTGAGTTCAGTTAAGCACCTTGCATTATTCGTGCAGTGAGAAGTCTGGCCATGGCATCCTAGAGTTTTCCACAGACAAGGCAGGCCAGGATGTCACACCGCTGAACTTGGAATTTGGTGAGGACGACAAACTGCAGCACAAATCAAGCAGTGGCGCTCTGAATTCCATTGCAGGTATATTTTGCACTACACAGCTCATCATGTGGCATGTGCTCACCCTACTTATGGAAACGAAACTCTATTGCATTGATGTATCTTTATTGTTTGCTTCACTAAACACCTTCACATTAAAGCACTTAGCCATGCATACACTGGGAGGTAGTTGTATAAACTCAAAATGTAAATGAACAGATAGCATTGGCTGTTTCTACCACATGACTCTGCTTTGTGAGATTTGACATCCTCACAGCAGTTAGTACTGGAAGAATTTCTGCACACGTGATGCAGTGTAGTACAGCATGGGATACCAACATTTCAGAGGAACATTCTGTCTTTATTTTGAGAAAGGGCATGAGACTTATTGGAAAAGTAACAGAAGTAGGTTAAAAATAGAGAAGTTTCACAAATACAGAAATGGCCAGTCACAACCTGAGTAGATGAAAGGAGTACAGATAAACCAGTAGTTAGAATACATACTGAGAAGAGCAATGCTTCACAGCATCACATCGAAGAAGGCTGTAAACTGAACATTTTATGGTGCTTAATAACAGTAACAACTGACAGTTTTAAATTTTTTTATCATATCTGCTCCCATTTTATGCAGACCATAAATTGCACCACGTTCTGTTAAATGCACTTACATATTTTTGACTTAGTGTGCCTCCCAATAAGTATATGTACACACACACACACACACACACACACACACAAATATATGTTTAATTGTGGAGCATAAAAGTGTTCTATGTTGTCTTTGCAGTATTTTCAGCCAGGAAGTTTTATGACGATGTGGGTAAATTTTGTGTGTTTCAAGTGGTCTCTTTTTACTGTTGTAACATTGTTAGACTGTAACATCAGTATGCCCTGCACCTGCAGTGAACTGTAGTGGTGTATGAAGTAAAGCATCTGCTAAAATTTGTGTCTGTTTATAGTGATTTTAGTGTAGGGCCTGAGAGAACATTTTGATTTGACATGCAGTTAATTAATTTCACTGAGATAACTGAACTAGAGTTAGACACCCTAGCATTCTGAAATGATTTTTGCCCTGAAACAAACTTAGTTGTTCAAGAAATATGGGTAGTTGTGCTAATGAGTGCAAATATTACCTGTATTTCAGTTTAGTTATATCATTTAAACAGCATTTAACCACAAGCAGTAGGTATACAGTTATCTTGTAATGCTATGTAAGTGTGTTAATTTTAGAGCTAATTCACAAATGCTTCCATTTCTCTCACCTTAACAGTTCAGTAAAGTTTAAATCATGTAGTGTGCAACATGTTTAGAGTGGGGTTTTGAAATCTTAGGAATCAGGAAGTGGTAGTCAATATAAGGACTATGCTGCAAGTTGGAGTGCCCAGGAAACATTCAATTCTTGGCAGGGACGAGAGACTTTCTTTTCTCCAGAACATCTTGACTGGGAAACTGACATTTGTAAGAGATACATATTATTGTCTCACTTCAGGATTGATATTACAAACTCAGACTTCGTAGTTGTCAGACCAAAACTCTTAATTGCCTTGACAACCACATTTTATTGGTTGTGTTAACATTTTTCTCATGCTGGAATAAGATTGGCCACCAGTGTTTTAGAGCTGTAGTGTGGTTCCTTGACACTACAGAATTTTCTCTGCTGAGCTATGGCTTAGGTTGGGTTTCAGGATAGGCAGGGTAGAGGAATTAAGATATTGCAACTTTTTGGCGGAGTTGACACCATCAGGATGAGTGAAACTGTGGGTTACTTGGGGATCCTCATGTAGACATGGCAGTGGACAACATGCAAGAGGTGATAGTGTGGTTGGTCAGGGAGTGAAGCATGATGCTAACCAATAAGGAAAGCTCCTGTCTGTACTGAAGAGGTGTGCTGGAAAAAGCTTTTTTGGGATCGTGGAGGTAATGACATGAACAGGAGGGAAGGATCTGAGGCAGGTGGAGGAAGTGAAAGGAGGTGACTGGGTGTTCTTTCAGAATTTGGTAGTCATAAAAATGGGGGGGAAAGATTTTTTGGGGTGGGGGAGGGGTGTGATTGAGGATATATATCTGGCCTTTACAAGATATTGAGCTGTTCACAGGGTGTAGACAAGTGTGGGGGCAAAAGGTTGGGGCAGGCTCTACATAGTCAATATCCATTATCCTGGTTCCAGTTGTGTGACTGTTCACATATCCCCATGGCTTTTTTAATGATTGTGGATTGTAGGACTGGGTAAGATTTACATGTCTGTGTTCATAAAGGGACCATGCAGTCTTACCTGTTTATTGCCACAGGTACTGGATCTCAACACAAACAGTTGTGTATGACATTTGTTTTCTTCGTTTATTCATGTTCTGCACCACAGATGGACACAGCTGCTTGTTCTTGTGTGACTGGATTATGACACCCCCTCCCCCACCCCATTACCTAGAAATTAATTCGCTTGACAACACAAAGATATTTGTTGAACTGTAGTATTATTGGATTACCTAGGGTCATGACTAGTGCTGCCCCTGGTGGCATGTGAGTAGTTTGTTTTTAGGCTATTAGTCAGTAGGCTCTTTATATGTATGTCACTGCTTGGAATTGTAGTTGTATGTAAAATGCTTAGAGGTTGTGTGCTGATGTACGAGACTATTGGGTTTTGATAACAGTGCTATTAGTTATGCATTCATTTTTTGTATCAGTGTACATGATGCAGTAATTTTAACCTCATTGTTGCATGGCGAATTGTATATTTTCTATTGTAGTTAAAAATGGAATGCGCACAGTGGTAGTTTAAGTGGCAGTGCTATCCTTGCATTATTTGCCCAGCAACAGCTTGTGATTTTTGGATATCTCCACACGAATTGAGACTTCTTTTGGTAATTGCTACCATAAAACCAACAGTATGCACGTACAAAACATATACAATGATACAATATCCTCTTGCACCCGTTTCTGGCAACCGACCACCATCTTCAGGGAGCCACACTAATATTCAAAACATGATAAAATCTGGTATATTTGTAGTGACAAAATACTTTATACCATTGTAATATTGCAATTTTATTAAAGTGTAAAATACAGTGATACCACTATGATATAATGTATTTTATCACTACAAATGATATCGTATTTTTCAAGTTTGTGGGCCACTGAAGTTTGCAGTTGGTTGCCAAAAGAGGTAGAGGAGGATATTGTATCTCTGTATGGTTTGTATGTGCAAATTGTTTTATGATAAGATTGCATCCCATTGCACAAAATGAATGACACACTTGTTTCAGTACTTTAAACCTCTAGTTGTAATAGACATTCTGTATACTTCTGTTGAATAGACATCAACCAGTCATATTTGTAGTATAATGTGACTTTCTGGCGTTTATATGAATGTTTTATTTTCCCATTCAGCATCAGTTTCTTCTTAAATTTCATTTTCAGTTTTAAAAAAATTCAGTATAACAGTTGCACTTGCGTACTTTGATTTTGTGAAGAAAAGTAGCTCTGGTTGTAAATGAAAATATTGAACTAGCTATTTAAAGCATATTAATCAATTTTACATTGTGGACAGTGGTAAAGTTTTGAACTTAGCTTAAAAATACTGACTTGTGGGGAATGCTGTTAATAAGTTATGGTATGCACCATGATCTTGAAATACTGAGATTCTGAATATTTTTGTCAGTCTGTAACTCAGAACTGTGGTCTTCATGGAAAGATTAAGGTACACATGATGCAACTGTGAGAAATTTATTTGCTCACTTATTAATAAGGCAACTTTTATGATAGAATTCCATCGTGTGTATGTTATTATAACTGAGTGTACATTTACCATCAGTACAAGTATTTAGTTGTTTTTTATTCATATAAATTGCATGGCTACATGTTTCAACCAAAAGTTGGTCATCTTCATTCCTGTACATGACATAAAAATAAAATCACAATTGCATATTCATTTTATGGTCAGACTGAGATGTCAATTGTAATTTTATTTTCATGTCACGTACTGGACTGTAGGTGACCAACGTTAGGTCAGAACATGTAGCCATGTAATTTATATTATTAAAAACTGATAAATAGCTGTGTTGATGGTAATTGTATTCTGAATTATACATTAATAAGGCATAAGTTAACAAGGAAGATATATAGAGTTTCAGATTTATGCATGGACTTGAATGGAGTCTGGTGATGACATCATATGAATACCTTGCATGTTGCACAGTTCTGCAGGTGGGGTTCCATCTGAGAGTGTTCTGGGTTTCTAACTGATCATCACATAAAAGTCACTGACATCACTCTGTCTATGGATTACTGCCACATTTGCTTTGTGTATTTTATTTACACTCTTCAGACATGAATTTTGGATTTGTTTTTATTACAGCTGTAAAAATGTGTATCCTGCCATCTGTTTTGTAGGAACTGCGATACATACACCAAGAACTAAGGAAATTAATTTGAAAGGGATTAATTTAGTGTTTTGTAAAGCAGTGCCATAGCTCAGGTGGTTAATTGCCATCTTCTCAAAACAGATGCCCAGGTTCAATCCCAGGGTAGTGCATATGGAATTTGTGGGAGACAAAATAACACTGGAGGTTTTTCTCCTCCTAGTTTTCCCTGCCAATTGTTGTTCCACCAGTGTGTCATCAGTGGCTAGTACAAATGGACATACTGCTATAATTAGTGTTTCATAGCTGCCTTCATGCTGGCAGATGCTCTCTTTCAAACTGGAACCCTGCCCTTGTGGAAACAGTGACTGAGTATGCATTGGGTATACAGGCATGTTCTCCCAGCTGAAACGGAGCCTCACTGATCTCCGTGGTTTGCACAAGTCAGCATCAGCAGCTACCATGACCCAGAGACACCACCAACACGACTGCAAGGCGGGTAGGTGGTGCTTGTACTCACCGTGCACTGCAAGATGGCAGCACTGCCCCTGTCATGTTGTATAATATTTTCCATTTCTTATTTAAATATTCCATAATATATTGCTGTTGGGAATGCAGAGAAATTTAGTAATATTAAAACATATGTGAACGTGCACTCAATTATGTCCCCAATTTTGTGTTCTTTGTTTTAATATCCATGAAATATTTTGAAAATCGTCCGTACATATTGCTAACTTCATGTAAAACATGTTCCTTATTACAATATGTGCAGTCATTCTGAAGTGTTTTCAGTTTGGTGAAGGACCATGTTGCTTGTCTTCTTTTCATTGTTGTAAACCACCAAAAATTCAAGTGGAAATACAGGTTAAGTTCCTGAAAAACATCTAATATACAGATTGCATTTAATTTTTATCACATTTAAGAGCAGCATATAAATGAACTGTAGTTCATTAATGTCAGTACAAAATGAACAGAAAATGTTTCAAGTTTCAGATTTTCTTGATGATTACTATGGTTATCTGCAGTTATGACACCATGTAGCTTGGTAGATGGATGCCAGGATTTTGGAAGAATAATGCTGCCAACGTATTTTACTGTGAATATGCAGGCATGCAATATTGGGTATGCATATACTAGATTTAAAGTGCAGTAACCAGAAGACCACAATATTAACACAATAAGTTTCAGTTTCATTGTTGTCATCTTTTCTCTTCTCTGTCACAGGGCACTCTTACATCAGGTGAGTGCATTCAGTAAAATGGTTAGAAGTCACTCATTGTGTTCAGATGTCTAATGTGTGCTGCCACCTTGCATTGCTCATGCTGTAGACCTATACAGTGTAGAGTAGTTTTTGAGTGCACTACTGCAGCATGGTGCAAGTCTGATCATCAGTGACATGTTGGTTGCAGTGAGTTTATGTGAACAAGTATTTTCATTTTTAAGCTTTAGGTTTCTGTGACTGTGCATCGTGAGCAAATTGTGAAGTGAGAGAGAAAACCAATGAGATGCAACAGTTAGATGTTTATTTTTAACAATTTCTCAACATGTTTTGGGCATCATTATGCCCATCTTCAGGAGAACAAGACGTATGTTACTGCATGTGGTGTGCTGTGCTGTAACAAGCGGGGAAAGTTAGATATTAGCTTTAATGTCTTCTTTGTGTGGTATTGCGTAGTAAACCTAGATGGGATCTCGTGTGTATATTCCCCGCTTGTTACAGCACAGCACAACACATGCAGTAACATACGTCTTGTTCTCCTGAAGATGGGCATAATGATGCCCGAAACATGTTGAGAAATTGTTAAAAATAAACATCTAACTGTTGCATCTTGTTGGTTTTCTTTCTCACTCCACAATTTGCTCACGATGCACGGTCACAGAAACCTAAAGCTAACATTTGATGTTTTGTGGTGATGAACAACATTATTACCTAAACGTATTGTGTTCTAGGTTTGCTGTTTTACTTAACCTTGCTCAGTCTGCAATGTACTGCTGTCAGTTCAGCTCCACTGTTGTACGTCTGCGTAAGACGAAGAATGCGACAAGCTGTGTGCATATTGAAAGACACGACATCTTACCGGTAGGCTTTAGGCGGATTCGAAAGCAGAGTTATTTGTTCCTATCAGTCCTATGACATTATTATTCTTCCTTTCAGTTCAAATATCCGTTGTACTAACTCTCTGATAATACAACCCGAATGTTAAACAATGGTAATGCCAACCACCACCCTTGGACGCGATTCTGTCTCAAGTTTATTTTAGTTTGTAGCTGTCCTTGTCAACCGCAATCTAAGGCACGTTTCGATACTATCGTTCCATTTACTTGGTTTTCTCATGTGTTTCACAACTAAACTTGTTGTGAATTTACTGTTTATCACAGCCTAGGACGAGAGAAGTTGTTCATATCACCTGAAATTGCTATAGCAATTTTCTATATTATTTATTCTGTGCATTCATAAATAATATTTTAACACCCAACGAAATGCACAGCATGTTTTTACTGTTGCGTCTATTAAAGTAACAAAACCCAACATGTTGCGGCCCTTTCAGGATCATCAGCATGGAGTATCTACATAAAGTATCCGTGCGTAAAACAACGTATACCATTTTTTGTTTATGTTTTGCTGACCGTGCAACTCAGTATAATCCTAGTAATTAACCAACTTGATGCACAAAATCTTGTTTTATAATAAGTTTATTAAATGCCTCTTCATGTTTAGAGCACCATGTGCTCATTATCAGGTCAAAATTGTATTATACAGCATCTGGTATCATCATTACAACCAGTCTTCTCTCAGCCTGTGCACGGGACGGCCACCTACAGGTGTGATGATACCAGATGCTGTATAATACAATTTTGACCTCCTGATGATGGAGCACAACAGTGCTCGAAACATGTAGAGGAATATAATAAACTTATTATAAAACAAGATTTTATGCATCAAGTCTGTTAATTACTAGGAGAACGTATACAACTGTTGTAAACTTTTGTGTCGTGATGCCTTGTACTGTACATGATCTCACAAGGAACTATTTACATCTGATGTTCACTTCTACTACACGGTGTACAAGATATCAAGACACAACCGGTTTGCAACAATTTTAGATGTTTCATACTCAAATGCTTAAGCTTACCACCATCCTGTGCCGTTGTCATGAAATCTGGGAACCATCACGTCCTGGAACCCTCTGGGCCACTCCAGGCCTGTAACGGGACTTCTTTACCATACACAAATACTTGATTTACATACTCCCTAATAATGATCCTATGAGTAATGGCGTACCGAGGGGGTGGTTTGGGGGGGTTCCAACCCCCCCCCACCAAAATTTCGAAGGTCCTCCAAAATCGTGCCGAATTCAACCCGATTTGAAAACTGTTAAAAATTGCTGAATTTAGGATCCCAACACCCCAAGATGTTCGGAAAAAAAGGCAGTAAAATTCTAAAACTACCGCCGGTTCGCAATTGTTTTACATTAACAATGACGAATAAATTGATTGTCATCATAAATAGTCTTAAAGTAATAAAAATTAAGAAAACTTTACTATATGAAATGAAATTTCTTGTACCAAATTAGAGCTGCCTCCAGAACCCCTGACTGGGAAACTTCCGCCCCCAGATGCCGTTCTCTATGTCCACTGTCCTCAACTGAATTTGTTGAACCCCCCGAACAAATTTCTGGGTACGCCACTGCCTATAAGGACTGTTGGAGTTTTTTGTTTTAACACACAGAATTGTAAAAAAAAAAAATAGTGTGCATTTGGTTGTTGTTAAAATGCTAATTGTTGTAGCTGTGTGAGTTTTGAGGTTCGCACAGCGGGACTGATGAAGATTCAAGTCTTTGTGATGTCATTCATGCCGGCTGGTAAATAGTTACTGACGTTTCGAAAGACGGTGAAGGAGGCCTGGACTGCTGACGGTGGAAGGCACCACGCCTCTTCGAAACGCCAGTAAATGTTTCATAGTGTACACGGTGTAATATTGCACGAAACTAGAATAGGCCGTTACAGTGCTGCGTCCATCGTTATGTAGTATTCTGATCTAGGCCTAACCAGTTGATTCATCGCCGTTTGTCTCAGCAGCTGTCTTCGCGTTTTGTCGCCATAGCCTCAAAACTTATGTCGTGCCTCATGGCAAGATGTCATGTCGGCAGGAAAACACATAATGTCGTAGTGCTGGTGTGTGTTGTGTCAGACATGAGGTGTATATTTGATTGGACGCACCGATTTGTTCTTCCGTGGCGTTCTGGACTACTGCGCAGAAGCGAATGACGTACTTCTCGTTGACGGAAGCGGGTACCATGTGAATCTTGCCAGAAGCGTTGATATTGCTCAGTAGCTTCTGGTTCAGTTCGTCGGATCCTTTGAGCCGGAAACAGACTAAACCGAGCTGTAACATGGTAACCACACAGTAACGTAACTTGCTTTCTATATGCATCGCAGTTTTAACGCAGTGGTTTCACTCAGTCTCTTAAATCCTACGACTACGTTATCCAGTTTCTTGACTTGTCATATTTCGTGGTTTGACACTCTAAATTGACCACGAAATCAGGCCTGTCCTACAGCTACTTCTCAATAGATGGCTCCATAAAGGCAAATTCATACATGTCATGCCGTGCCCCGACCATGCCATGTCGCTAAGGATTTGGATTCTGTCGTTCCCATTTGATTTACATAATACGACCGTGTTTGATTCACACATGTTCTGCCGTGTCCATGCAGCTCTGAAAGCGACTTTTCAAAGCCACGGCACAGCACAGCAGGGGAACGGCATGGGCACGGCATGGCATATGTGAATTAACATCGGCCGTCTCGCGACGGCCTGTGGGCGACCTGTCTAGATTCGACTTCATCCGGCTACTACGCGGACATTCACGAAGATTGATAATCAGAATGCCGCTGCCTTTTTGGATGTGTTATATTGTTCTGATGATGAAGACAGCAGATTGTACGGAATATGAACTATCCGTGAAGTTAAAGCCAGTCTTTCTTTTGTTGTTACGCTGCGTCCCCATTATGTATTCTTCTTATGATTGTCTGTGGACAATCAATGTTTTCAAATTTCGAAATACCAATTTTAAAATATTTGAAAAATTTCTGCCTGTTATATTTCATACGTCCACATACAGTTTAAAATTCTCCTTCCACTTCTTTTTACCAAAACACATAATGAATCCAGTATTTTCGTTCTACTGTCTTTTCGTTCTTCCGAAAGAAGATAAGCCCACATGCAGTTACCACATGCTCCTCACAACTATCCATGCTGACTTCTGTCAAGAATGACAGAAGCAGAATTCAAAAGAGGATCCATTGGAAATTGGACTAGCAGTTCGAATTTCTTCGGCTACCACGCGGACTTTTACGAGGGACATGGTACTGTCAGAGCATGCCAGCGGCGCACCACGGCATGTGTGAAATGGCGCTGGGGCATGGCAGGGGCACAGCGTGGTATATGTGAATTAGCCTTAATAGACGTGACGAAAAGTTTCATTCGCACTTTTCTGTAAATTTGTATGGAGTTTCGGTGCTGTTAGAAGCGACTTAAGATTGGGGAGGGACGAGTTTGAAAGTTTAGCGTCAAAACAGCATTGTGCGGAGCGGGAATACCGCAGTCGGGGCAGTAAACAGGCGACGGGGCTGGACGGCCGTTGAAACATGGTTCGGGTCCCGGTTTCTCAGGAGGGGCAAAGGATCATTCTGTTCTATAAATCGTCTAGACCTGCGGTTCTCAGTTTCTTCTCTGCCGCGACATGCTTGAAGCCCGACACACTTCATGGTAATAACCATATTTTAATGCAATAAATTACTGCAGGGTGTCGTCTGCCGTAATCTTGAAAAGAAACAGTAAGGTCATAGCTTGCCGTCTCCTTGTCTTTTACTATCCCATCATTGCCCCTTACCACTAACACGAAAAAATGCTTGATGGAATTTTATATATACGTATATATATATATATATGGAGTGACCTTTGATGTCATGTCGCTTTGGGAGCTATGCGGCGCTTCGAATGCACACGACGCACGCTCACACGAGCCTAACACTTGTCCCACTCCCTCGAAATTCGAGTTGGAGGTTATTCCGTTCGGCTATGGACAGAGCGGTGATACTGTAGTATTTAGCTAGTGAATCGCGTTGTGGATGGTCAAATTTATCACAACACACCGAACAACTGCTCGTGACACTTCAGTATGTCGAGACACATAATTTGAGAAGCGCTGGTCTAGACTGCCCATAGGGCCCTTCACTCCTCACATACAACGTGTACCGGCTGTTAGCCGTGGCGTGAAACCGAACACTCGCCCTGTCTAGCACCGTGGTTAAGAAAGAATGGAACTATAATTTCATGGCGGTCCGGGATCGAATCCCGGCGGGGGCGAGATTTTCCGCACCCGTCCAGACAGGCCCTGGGGTCCACCCAGCTTCCTATGCAATGGGTACCGGGTCTTTCCCGGGGGTAAAGCGGCCGGGGCGTGGCGTTGACCACCCAGCCCTATCTAGCGCCGAGGTTAAAGAAAGAGTAGAGTTATATTTCTACTCCCCTCCTGAGCCTTCATGGCCTATTCTAGGGATTGTACAGGGTCAATTTTTACGTTTACTTCGTACAACATTCTTCATCTTACCCGAGGGCTGCGACGTGGAATCTTACCTTGACTTCGTTGCATACTTCGAACCTACTGTCCTTGTGCACTAGGGCCTCGAATCTCTTTGCTAGTCGTATGTGGTGCCGGATGTACTTCTGCAGACCCGAAATTCCGTAGTGACGTATCACAAACCAGAGTTTGAGTGAGCGGAATCTTCTGCTGAGTGGAACTCCCCAGTGTCGGTAGTCAATAGTCGCGTGGGAATAGCCGTGCTGCCGGATGTAAAGGCAAAATCTCGTCACAATGTATATTAATCACATGAAGTCCACTGTTTACTGTATGTACCACCACGTTGAACATTTAAAACGTCCCCCCCCCCCCACACACACACACAGTATTTCATTTTCTCGCTGAATGTCACGTAGCGCCATGGCGCTCTGTTCCAGACATTTATTTGCCGACTGTCAGCAACAAATAGAATTGTGACGCGATGGGTCCAGCCCTCCAGTTCTCTGTGCTGGTTGTGTAACACCAGGGTTTACGCCTATAGGATAAGAAGCAAGCACTCGAACCCGAAGTCGGGGGACCCGACCTGATAGCGTGCTACTATCTTACATAAATATATTAATACAGAGGTGCTGATAAGTCCTTAGCCCGACCAGAAAGGAAACAAGCTAATGTTTATGTCAGAAGGGGGTGAATTTCCTTTGGCGCCTTGCCTTGCAGGGGGGGGGGGGACTTGATGACAGCTCGCGTCTCGATGTTGTTGCGCGTCCCTGACTTGCTTCCGAGCTTGTTTACCTCGTGGTCGGGCTAAGGGCTTATCAGCACCCCGGTAGTATGTTTCGAGTTCCTGAATATCTGGTCGTCGTCAAATAACTTACATGTCAAGTGACGTCATAACAGTATTCTAGCCTGCACATGCCAACAAACAGTTTCCACCTTATGACATCATTTTGAAATTCCATGACTTAACAATCCTTACATTTTGATGTATGTACCGTGCATTGTGTGTAATTTATTATTTGGACTAAGAAATGCACGACCAATATATGCAGCCACATCACCGCTGATTTAATCATACACTGATGAAGCATAACTGTCTATTTTAACAAAGTGTGACTTTAGCAAGCACGGATAATGAGCTCCCTGAGGATGGTGTGACTGCACCGAAATATGTCGGAGCTATTTAATGTAAATTTTAATATTGTTTTTTTAAGACAATCACTGTGGGCCGGGTAGGTCAGTCGGTATAGCGACTGACCACGGGCTGGACGGTCCGGGATCGAATCCCGGTGGGGACGAGATTTTCCGCCCGTCCAGACCGGCCCTGAGGCCCACCCAGCCTCCTGTACAATGGGTACCGGGTCTTTCCTGGGGGTAAAGTGCGACCGGGGCGTGGGGCTGACCCCCTACCCCTATCTAGTACCGAAGGTCCTAGAAAAGAGTAGAGTTATACCTCTACTCACCCTAAGGGCCTGCGTGGCCTATAAAAAGGGTGGAAACAAAACAAAACAAAACAAAAAAGGCAATCTCTTGTGCGTTCGTTGGTGAATAATAAACGTTGATAAATGCACAATATATTAACAGTAACTTCTGTTTCTTAAATATTACGGAATAGACATTACTGTTAATATATTGTGCATTTGTTGGTCTCAATAATACACTATGCACGGTACTTACATCAAGATAGTAGATGGTCAACAAGCAAAAATGTCCATCTTTAACAACACGAAGCTAAAATTACTAAAAACAGGAGTATTTTACGAAATAGACATTACTGTTAATATATTGTGCATTTGTTGGTCTAAATAATACACTATGCACGGTACTTACATCAAGATAGTAGATGGTCAACAAGCAAAAATGTCCATCTTTAACAACACGAAACTAAAATTACTAAAAACAGGAGTATTTTACGAAATAGACATTACTATTAATATATTGTGCATTTGTTGGTCTCAATAATAAAAAAGTCCGTACAGTGTTCCTTCATAGGTTTAAAAGCTTAATTAATGCACGACATTTCTGACTTTTATAGCTGAGTAGTATTTCTGAAATTCTCTACATTACAAACATAACTCCATATTTATGGATTGGTATGATTCATCAAATTTGCGTCCAACGAAAAATAAAATAGTATTTTTAAAATTAGGGCACGGTTTAGATATATCTTGGATAATGCTTTATATTTCCAAAAGTAATAATATTCTTTGTACAATACAGAATGCAGCCTAACACAACTGTTTTATTACGAAAACAATACTTTTGGTTTTATAAAAGTGCTGCGTGTTTCAACTCGATCAGTTCTCCATTAGGATTATCAAATGTGTTTCTGTCCTGAAATACAATATATTGAATGAATAAAGGAGTTATAAGTTTTTAATGAAACCCCTCTCGTAAAAAAATTGACACCAAATTTAAACATATCAAAACTGACAGTCAGTAAAAGTAGTATAAAGTTTAATAAGCACAACTTTGAGCAGAATTTGTTGTACCTTGTAAGCTACAGTGAGATTAGCATTCAGTACATTTGATAAAAGTGTAATGTGATTGGAAGGATGAGACCTCGTTTCATGGGGCGATAATAGTAATGATATACGACTTGCCTCCTTTTACGTACTTTTATAAGCCTGATGACCCGATCGAGTCAAAGAATTAATATTTTGTAACAGCCAAGTAAGTGCACACTTTGCTTAGTAATGTTTTTTGTATTAAAATAATGAACTTCATAATATTTTGATTCCTATAAGATCGTCATCAGTGAGTTTATACATCACGTAATTGTGTTTAAAACAAGATGTAAAATTGTTGTACACATAAACTACACTTAATCAGTCGAACACAACACAAGTATATTTTGATTAAAATCGTGCCTTTACATGTCTGCGACACGTTTCGGCCTGTACGTAGGTCTTCCTCAGACATGTCAGTACAGAAATCTTACAATGGAAGATATAATAAAATCTAAGGGTCGCTTTTCTTCTCCTCTTTTAAAAATTATAATTTTGTACGTCCATTGATAACATTACTCCTTATCAAAAGAAAATTATCATGCTGGCCCCTTAGATTTTATTATATCTTCAATTACAAGATTTTGTATTTACGTGCCTGAGGAAGACCTACGTAGGGGCCGAAACATGTAGCAGACATGTTAAAAAAAAGCACAATTTTAATCAAAATAAACCCATGTTTTGTGCGACTGAGTCAGTGTGGTTTATTTAGTAATAAACACAACGCGATGACTTCCATAAGGATTGCTGTAGACACCTTCTACACTGTGTAGCAGAAGTGACATGTGTGACTGATGTTGAGTACCGTGACAACCATCGATATACACACAGGCCAACCCAGTGTTCCATATTGCGGTACCCTTACATCGGCCGTACAAGGATCATTTTGCATCTCAACTTCAATGTGTGGTGTAGAAGGTGTCAACAAACAACTCTACAGCAATTTTAGATCTTGCTTTATATAAAATATTACTTGACGCATTCTCACTGATGATGACTTACTGTGGGTATCAAAACATATTGCGGTCTGGTGTTTTTAAGTAAATAAGGAAGCTGAGGGTGTTTGAGAACATGGTGTTGAGGAGAATATTTGGACCGAGGAGGGACGAGGTAACGGGGGAATGGAGGAGATTGCATAACGAGGAGCTAAATGATCTGTACTCCTCACCCAATATTGTGCGGGGGATAAAATCGAGAAGAATGAGATGGGCTGGACATGTGGCACGTTTGGGTGAGGAGAGGGGGTGTATAGGGTCTTGGTGGGGAAACCGGAGGGAATGAGACCACTTGGGAGACCTAGGCATAGATGGGTGGATGATATTAGGATGGATCTCCAGGAGGTGGGATGTGGGTATATGGACTGGATTGGGCTGGCCCAGGATAGAGACAGGTGGCGGACGCTTGTGAGTGCG
>Ga0123354_10003014_pt1 | contig 22929 bp, 22 predicted proteins | sample TergutLab28metaG_2_FD_97872 | JGI IMG/M metagenome (GOLD analysis project Ga0123354, IMG submission 97872) | Labiotermes labralis P4 segment gut microbial communities from Petit-Saut dam, French Guiana - Lab288 P4 | ecosystem: Host-associated > Arthropoda: Insects > Digestive system > Gut ... | reverse complement strand
CGGTTGCAGTGTGAATATCGTATCGCCGCGATTCCAGCAACTCACCATCAGCGGCCCCTGATAATCGGCGTCGATCAGGCCGACCAGATTGCCGAGCACGATGCCGTGTTTGTGCCCCAGCCCTGAGCGCGGCAGAATCATCGCCGCGTAACCGGGGTCGCCGATGTGCAACGAAAGTCCGGTTGGGATCAAGTGCGTCGAACCCGGCGTCAGCGTTAGCGGCGCATCGAGGCAGGCGCGTAAATCCACGCCAGCGGAACCGACTGTCGCCGCTGTCGGCACATGCGGGCGCATCCGCTCGTCGAGGATTTTGATTTCAATTTTTAATTTCATCCATTGGCTTTCGATGGTTTTGTTTTTAACCGCTTCGCCACTTCTTTGATCAACTCCCGCGCCAGCAGTGTTTTTTCCATGCGCGGCAACGGGTGCGCGCCATCGTCGTCGAGCAAAACCACTTCGTTGTCGTCAGCGTTGATCGCATCCTGCGCCCGATTGGCGATCAGCAGCGGCAATTGTTTGCGCTGCCGCTTGGCTTCGCCCAGCGCCACGATGTCCTGCGATTCGGCGGCAAAGCCGACGCGGAAAACGCACGGCGCCCGTTGCGCCAGTTCCGCCAGAATATCGACAGTGGGGCGCAACGTCAGCGTCAAGGTTTCGTTTGTTTCTTTCTTGAGCTTTTGCGTCACTGGTGCGGCGGGCGCGTAGTCGGCCACCGCTGCCACGCCGATGAAAATATCGGCGCGCTTCGCTTGCGCGAACACCGCGTCGGCCATTTCTTGCGCGCTGACCACGTCGATGCGCGTTACGCCCGTCGGCGTTGGCAACGCCACCGGCCCCGCTACCAGCGTGACTTCAGCGCCGGCTTGCGCGGCGGCTTGCGCCAGCGCGAAACCCATCTTGCCGGAACTGCGATTGGTCAGCCCGCGCACAGGATCGATGGCCTCGAATGTCGGCCCCGCCGTCAGCAACACGCGATGCCCCGCCAGCAACTTTTCTTCGCCACTCTCGGACGCCACCGCTGCCGCGATCGCTTCCGGCGACAGCATCCGGCCTTCGCCGATTTCACCGCACGCCAACTCGCCCGCGTCCGGCCCCAGCACCGTTACCCCGTCGGCGCGCAAACGCGCGATGTTGCGTTGCGTGGCCGGATGCGTCCACATCTGCCGGTTCATCGCGGGCGCCACGAACATCGGACACTCCCGCGCCAAACACAGCGCTGACAATACATCATCGGCGCGACCCTGCGCGGCGCGCGCCAGAAAATCCGCCGTGGCGGGCGCTATCACCATTGCTTGCGCCCCGCGCGACAGCGCGATGTGCTGCATGCCATCGCCCACCGGCTGCTCGTTCTGCCACATCTGCGTCCATACCGGCCGCCTCGTCAGCGCCTGCAACGTCAGCGGCGCGATGAAACGGCACGCCGCGTCAGTCATCACCACGTCCACCGTGAAACCGGCTTTCACCCACAGCCGCGCCAATTCCGCTGCCTTGTACGCGGCCACGCTGCCGGTGATGCCGAGCACGATTCGCCGCGATTCCGCCGCCGCTGTTTTGTCTGCCATTTTTTCAGCCATTCGATACCTCGCCACTCTGTTAGACGGCAATCGGTTGTAATTTTCCAGCGTTTAAGTTTACACTGCAACGCTCATGACAGAGAGGCTGAAAACGATGACGATTTCCCATTGGCCTGAACAAGAGCGTCCGCGCGAACGCCTCGCCGCGCTCGGCCCGACGGCGCTGGCCGACGCCGAACTGCTGGCGATCCTGCTGCGCACCGGCGTGCGCGGCAAAAGCGCCGTCGATCTGGCGCGCGACATCCTCGTCAAACTCGGCGGCATTCGTGGCCTTCTCGACGCGCCCGAGCACGAATGGCGCGCCATCAGCGGGCTGGGCGTCGCCAAGCGGGCGCAAGTCATGGCCGGCGTCGAACTTGCCCGCCGCATGCTGCGGGAAACCCTCGCCGAACGCAACGCCCTCAATCGCCCCGAACAAGTCCGCGAATTTTTGTGCCTGTCACTGGCCGGGCTGGCCTACGAATCCTTTCATGCCCTGTGGCTCGACAACCAGAATCGGCTGGTCGCCAGCGAAGAGCTGGCGCGCGGCACTTTGGCCGAAGCCCATGTTTATCCGCGCGAAGTCGTGAAGCGGGCGCTCACCCACAACGCCGCCGCCGTCATCTTCGCGCACAACCACCCGTCCGGCCACGCCGAGCCGTCCGCCGCCGATTTGACCCTGACCCGTCGGCTGACCGAAGCGCTGGCGCTGATCGACGTTCGCGTCCTCGATCATTTTGTCATTGCCGGACCGGAAGCGGTTTCGCTGGCGGAAGCGGGAAAGCTGTAGGCGCTCCGCCAGTGCGAAAAGATGACGATTGGCAGGGCGTCTGACGAAGCGTTCCCCCTATTTTCCTCCTTGCTTCTTTTCGCCGATTGAGGCATAATAAAAAGCTCTTCGGCGGCCAACTTGCTTTCAAAAGCCCGCCGTTGTTGGATAAACCAAGCAAACAAACCGTAGGAGCAAACCATGGCTCGAGTATGCCAGGTAACCGGGAAAGGCCCGATGGTGGGTCACAATGTTTCCCACGCGAACAACAAGACCAAGCGCCGTTTTCTGCCCAATTTGCAGCAGCGTCGGATCTGGGTCGAAAGCGAAAACCGTTATGTCAGCCTGCGCCTGACCAACGCCGCGCTGCGCACGATCGATAAAAAAGGGATCGACGCGGTGCTGGCCGACTTGCGCGCGCAAGGCCAACACCTTTAATTGACGCCGCGTGCGGGCGGTTGCTCGCATGCCGCGTATGAAAATACCCATGGAGACCGATCATGCGTGAAAAAATCAAACTGGAGTCGTCTGCCGGAACCGGCCATTTTTACACGACGACCAAGAACAAGAAGAACATGCCCGAAAAGATGGAGATCATGAAGTTTGATCCCGTCGTCCGCAAGCATGTGATGTACAAGGAAACGAAGCTGAAGTAAGCGCTTCGCTTTTTCGTCCCTTCAAAAGCCCGCCATTCCCCAATGGCGGGTTTTTTGTTGCGGGCGGGGGTTGAGGGGGGGCTATCTTTCCTGCATAATTTGCCGCCGCTCCGGCAGAGATTGAGTCAACCGTTTTGGGTATCCGCCGCAACCGCAAGGTAAAGACGATTTATAATTATCCATCTTTGAAACGGCAGGCGGTAAGCGCCTGCTTAGTGTGTCAATCAACGCATCCCTCTTCTTCATCAAAAAGTGTATTGCTATGAGCGCATCTTTGAATCTGAATATTCCCGAGTACGTCAAGCACGAGAAAGTCAAAAAATGGGTTGCCGACATTGCGGCACTGACCCAGCCGGATCGTGTGGTTTGGGCAGACGGTTCGCAGGAGGAGTACGACCGCCTGTGCGCCGAGATGGTGACCGCCGGAACCTTCATCAAGCTGAATCCGGAAAAGCGCAAGAATTGCTTTCTGGCGCGTTCCGACCCGTCGGATGTGGCGCGCGTTGAAGACCGCACTTTCATCTGCTCCGCCAAGGAAGAAGACGCCGGCCCGACCAACAATTGGGTAGAGCCGCAAAAGATGCGCGAGACTTTGAACGGTTTGTTCAAGGGCTGCATGCGCGGACGCACGATGTACATCGTGCCGTTTTCGATGGGGCCGCTCGGTTCGCCGATTGCGCACATCGGCATCGAAATTACCGATTCGCCCTACGTCGTGGTCAACATGCGCATCATGACTCGCATGGGCAAGGCGGTATTCAACGTTCTGGGCAGCAATGGCGAATTCGTTCCCTGCATTCACAGCGTCGGCGCGCCGCTCGCGCCGGGCGAAAAAGATTCGCGCTGGCCGTGCAACCGCGACACCAAATACATCGTTCACTATCCCGAAACGCGCGAAATCTGGTCGTACGGTTCGGGCTACGGCGGCAACGCGCTGCTGGGCAAAAAATGTTTTGCATTGCGCATCGCTTCAACGATGGCGCGCGAAGAAGGTTGGTTGGCCGAGCACATGCTGATTCTCGGCGTCGAATCGCCGCAAGGCGAGAAGACTTACATCGCGGGCGCGTTTCCTTCCGCTTGCGGCAAGACCAACTTTGCGATGTTGATCCCGCCGAAAGCGTTTGACGGCTGGAAGGTCACCATGGTCGGCGACGACATCGCCTGGATCAAGCCGGGCGAAGACGGCCGCTTCTACGCGATCAATCCCGAAGCCGGTTGCTTCGGCGTTGCTCCCAACACGTCGGAAAAAACCAATTTCAACGCGATGGAGATGCTCAAGGAAAACGTGATCTTTACCAACGTCGCACTCACCGACGACGGCGATGTGTGGTGGGAAAACATGTGCGAACCGCCCGCTCACGCCATCGACTGGACCGGCCAGGACTGGACGCCGGAAATCGGTCGCGAAACAGGCCGCAAAGCAGCGCATGCGAACGCGCGCTTTACCGTGCCGATCAACCAATGTCCTTCGATCGACCCGCATTGGGAAGACCCGAAGGGCGTGCCGATCTCCGCTTTCGTGTTCGGCGGTCGTCGCGCCAACACGATCCCGCTGGTGTACCAAGCGTTCAACTGGAATTTCGGCGTCTATCTGGCCGCCACGCTCGGTTCCGAAACCACCGCTGCTGCTTTTGGCGCGCAAGGCGTGGTGCGCCGCGATCCGTTTGCGATGCTGCCTTTTTGCGGTTATCACATGGGCGACTATTTCAACCACTGGTTGCGCATGGACAAAAAAGTGGAATACGCGCCCAAGATTTTCTGCGTCAATTGGTTCCGCACGGATGAAAAGGGCAAATTCATGTGGCCGGGGTTCGGCGAAAACATGCGTGTCCTGCGCTGGATCGTTGACCGCGCGCGCGGCACCATCGGCGCCAAGGAAACCACGCTGGGTTGGATGCCGCGCTACGAAGATATCGACTGGACCGGCCTCAACATCGACAAGGCCTCGTTTGAAGCATTGACCCAAGTCGATGTCGATGCTTGGCTGACGGAACTCGACAGCCACAAAGAATGGTTCGACAAACTCGGCGAGAAACTGCCGCAACAGTTTGCGTTGAAGCGCGAGTTGTTCAAAATGAGAGTGAACAGCAGCGGGCCGATAAACTGAAGCGAGAGTGTCTCCGGCCTTTGCTTAGACTGCCTTTGTGAAGCCCGCCGTTCGGAAGAGCGGCGGGCTTTTTATCAAACGCCTGGTCGCCCAAAAGGGCGAGAAGTATAGAGCGGTTCTGATCTTTGAAGCGGCCACGCGAGAAAGAGGAAATGTGCGCGTTTCATTTCTACTATAGCGGTTTTTATTCAAATGTGATCATTTTCCCCTCTCCTCCAGCCCCTCTTCCGCAAGGGGAGAGGGGAGGTTTTTCTTCCCCCTCGGGGGGGATGGCCGAAGGGCAGGAGAGGGGGCATGACGAGCATAGCGAAGCAATCCAGTTTGTGCACGGACTTAAACCGAAAACGCTCTGATCTTTTGTTTTATAGGCGTGCGCCTCAGGTTTTTATAAATCTGTTACTTTTTGATCCAAGTCAAATTCCTTATTAACAGAAGGGGTATTTTGTATTCTGTAGTTCATGTGAATTTCACACTATCGCGTCATGTTACAGTTTCTTTAGAACGCGCCTCTCTCATCCTTTGCCTCTCAGGAGGACTGTATGAATCCCATCAGAATTATCATCGCATCATTGCTTTTATCGTTCGGCCTGTTCGCCGTTCCGGCGTTGGCGGCCGACAGCGACCTTCAAGCCATTATGAAGGAGCGCAATCTTTCAGAAAAAGATGTCTTGGCGGCGGCAAAAACTTACCAGCCGTCAGGACGGAAAGATGAGTTTATTGTATTTTCTTCGGGCGGCCAGTCCGGGCAGGTGATTGTCTATGGCGTCCCGTCGATGCGCATTTATAAATTCATCGGCGTTTTTACGCCGGAGCCATGGCAAGGCTACGGTTTTGACGATGAATCGAAGAAAGTCCTGGCCGAAGGAAAGATTCGCGGCAAGGAAATCAATTGGGGGGACACCCACCACCCCGCGTTCACGGAGAAAAACGGCGAATATACCGGCGACTATCTGTTTATCAACGACAAAGCCAATCCGCGTTTGGCGGTTATCGACTTGAAAGACTTTGAGACGGTGCAAATTGTCGTCAACCCTATCATCAAGAGCGAACACGGCGGCGCGTTCGTTACGCCCAATTCGGAGTACGTCATCGAGGCTTCTCAATACGCGGCGCCGCTTGACGACGGTTACCACCCGATGGAAAGCTATGAACAGGCCTTCCGCGGCGCGGTCACATTGTGGAAGTTCGATTACAACGCCGGGCGCATCGACGAGAAGAAATCGTTTTCGCTGGAGTTGCCGCCGTACATGCAAGACCTTTCCGACGCCGGCAAGGGTATTTCGGACGGCTGGGCGTTCATCAATTCTTTCAATTCGGAAATGTACACCGGCGGGATCGAGAAGGGGCTGCCGCCGTTTGAAGCGGGCATGAGCCGCAACGACTACGACTACATGCATGTGATCAACTGGAAGGTGCTGGAACAATTGGCGCAGGACAAGAAGAACTACCGGATCATCAACGACCATCGTGTTATTACAATCGACGCGGCGGTCAAGGCCGGCGCGCTGTTCCTGATTCCTGAGCCGAAGTCGCCGCACGGCGTCGATGTTTCTCCCGACGGGCGCTACATCATCGTCGGCGGCAAGCTGGACACGCACGCTTCCGTTTTTGATTTCCAAAAGATCAAGGAACTGATCGACAAGAAAGAGTTTGTCGGCAAGGATCCGTACGGTATTCCAATTCTCGATCTCAAGAAATCGCTGCACGGGCAAGTGGAGTTGGGTTTGGGGCCGCTGCATACTGCCTTCGATTCGACGGACGGTGTGGTCTATACCTCGCTTTACGTCGATTCCCAAGTGGTGCGCTGGGATTATAAAAACCTCAAGGTTCTCGACCGGATCAATGTCCACTACAACATCGGCCACCTCGATGCGATGGAAGGAAAATCGGCCAAGCCTAAAGGAAAATACATTCTTGCGCTGGACAAACTGTCGATCGACCGGTTCAATCCCGTGGGCCCGTTGCATCCGCAGAACCATCAGTTGATCGATATTTCCGGGCCGAAGATGGAGCTTCTGTACGATTTGCCGATTCCTCTGGGCGAGCCGCACGATGTGGTGTCGATTGCCGCGAGCAAGCTCAATCCGAAGAAAACGTACGATATGGGCACCGACAGCCGTACCGGCAAGCCGCATCCGGCCGCAACACTCGCTGGACAAGAGAAGATCGAGCGCAAAGGCAACAAGGTAACGGTCTATGCGACGCTGATTCGTTCGCACATCAACCCGGAACACATCACGGTTGATAAGGGCGATATCGTCACCATCCATCTCTCCAGTCTTGAACGCGCGCAGGATGAAACGCACGGGTTCGGCATCGACGCGATGAATGTTCATGCGTCGATCGAGCCGGGCAAAACCGCTTCGGTTACGTTCGTCGCCGACCGCGAGGGCGTTTTCCCGTACTACTGCACCGAGTTCTGTTCGGCGCTTCACTTGGAGATGATGGGTTATCTGTTCGTGAAAGACCCGTCCAAGAAGTATGCTGAAGCGCATCAGGCCAAGCTTCGCACGATGTCGAAGGCCGACCTGGAAGCGGAGTACAACAAAATCATCGCCACCAACAAAGAGACCGATGGTGTGATTCAGTCGGTGGTGAAATACCTCAAAGAAAATGGCTACGAGAAATTCCCGGAAATCAAGGCGTTGGTTACCGACGCGCTGGATCAATACGGGAAGATTCCCGAAGTCAAGGCGAAGGCGGATGCGGCGTATAAGGCCGGCAGCCTCGATCAGGCGATTTTGTGGGAAAACCAGGTATGGCAATACATGGTGAAAACGGCAGACGTCGGTTTGCGCGCGAAGAGCCGGTTGTCGCGCGAAGTGGCGACGGTGATGTCGCCGGCGGCAGAACGCGGCGAAACGGCGTTTCTCAAGGGCGGCTGTAACGGTTGCCACGTTGTCGGTCAGGTCAGTTCCGGCCCGGATTTGACGGGCGCGATTTCGCGCACCAGCGAACAATGGGTGTACGACTTCATATTGAAGCCGGAATCGAAACACAGTGAAGAGTACACGCAGTTCCTGATCCGTTACTTCAACCTCAGAATGCCGAACCAGAACATGAAACCCGAGGAAGTCAAGGACATCATCGAGTACATGAAATGGATCGACAATAACGCAGACCTTTTCTGACAGGGGTTTGCCGATACGAAGCACGGAGGGCGGTTTCGCTGCGGCGGAACCGTCCTTCTGCGAGGCAGAACCTTCAGTGCTACGGCCGGAAGCAGAGAACCCATGAAGAAACTTACGAAGTCGGATTTTTTTGCGGCGATGGCTTTATTGCTTTTTCTTTTTTGTTTCACCATTCCGACGGTGGTCTTCTACCAGGTTCCCGAAAAAATAAGCAGGGCAGGAACACAAGAAGTGTCGTCGTTCGTTTTTCCGCTGTGGAACTTTTATCAGAAGGGGCGTTACGTCAGTCCTTACACGCCCGCCGGAGCGGCCGGAGATTTGCGTCAACTCATCGAAAGAAAAGCCGAAATCGGCATGATGTCTTTTCCGATCTGGTATGTGACGCTCGAAGCGCCCAATTATCCGAAAGAAGCGTTCCCCGAAGGAATACCGGTTTATTTTCATCTGGACGGCTATTCCGGGGACGTTCACGAAATGAATACCATCAACCACTTCATAGGGATGTACTCGATGGAAACCGGCGCCCAGACCGAGCGCGCCTTGTCGCCGTTCATTCTGGTGGTGATCTCGTTGATGATGGTTCTGTTTTTCGTTTTTCGCCAGAAGTGGTCGTCGCTGCTTCTGGTCACGCCGATCCTGTTTCCGCTGGGCTTTTTCGGTTTCTACGTCGGTTGGCTTTACTGGTATGGGCACAACTTGCAGGAATGGGGCATGTTCAAAGTCAAACCGTTCATGCCGACGGCGCTCGGCGACGGCAAGGTTGCGCAGTTTACGACCCATTCCTATCCGGCAATCGGGTTTTATATTCTGCTGCTGATTTCGGTGCTGTGTCTTCTTGCCGTACTGTCGCGGAAGAAAGAAAGCGCGAGAGCGTCAAGATAGCAACAGCGTTGGCCGCGATAGGGGAAACGAAATGCTCTCAAAGCTCGCTGCATTGCCGTTGTTGCTGCTACTGCTGTTGCCCTTGCCGGGCATGGGGAGTACGTTGCAGGAGGCGATCGACAACGCGGCGTCCGGCAGTATCATCAAGCTGGGGCGCGGCGTTTATCCGGGGCCGGTTCGTATCGACAAGGACATTACCCTGACCAGTGAAGACGGCAGCGCGATCATTCGCGGCCCGGGCAAGGGCAGTGTTATCACCATTGCGGCCAACCACGCCGTCGTCAGCAACCTCATCGTCGAAGGCAGCGGCGATTCGTTCCAGACGGTCGATGCCTGCATCGTCGTGCGGGACGTCAGAAACATCAAAGTTCTCGGCAACACATTGCGCGATTGTCTTTTCGGCGTAAATCTGGAAAACACGCATCAAAGCCAGGTGGAAGGCAATACGATTTCCTCGAAACCTTTTTCGCTCGGCCTGAGAGGAGACGGCATCCGGCTTTGGTACAGCCACACGAATATCATCCGCGGCAACACCACCCGTTTTGTCCGCGACAATGTTTTCTGGTATTCGAGCGCTAATGAGATTGAAGACAACACCGGCTCCGATTCAAGGTATTCGCTGCATTTCATGTACGCCGACCGTAACGATATTCGTTTCAACCATTTCCAAAACAACTCGGTAGGTATCTTCCTGATGTACAGTCAGGGCAGCACCGTCGTCGGCAACGTTCTTGCCGGCGCTTCGGAAAAATTCGGCATCGGCCTCGGAATGAAAGAAGTTTCCGATTGCTTCGTTGAAAACAACACTCTTCTTTACAACGCCAACGGTTTGTATCTCGATCAGTCGCCTTTGCAGCCCGGTGCCACCAACCGGTTCCGGGGGAATCGTTTTTTGTACAACGCGGTCGCCATTCAAATGCACGGGGTGATTCTGGGCAGTGTGTATGAGGACAATCGCTTCGACGGCAACATCACCGACATCGACAACGACTCGCCGGAGTCGAAGTTGTCGCTGAATCAGTGGTATCGGAACCGGTGGGACAACTATGAAGGTTTCGACCGCAATCACGACGGCTTCGGCGATACGCCGCATGAAGTGTATGCTTACGCCGATCAACTGTGGGGGCATCGTCCGGCAGTGCGGTTCTTCTACGCGGCGCCGATCATCAGCGTTATCAATTTCATGGCGCGGCTGATGCCTTTTTCCGAACCGGTTTTGCTGGCGACCGATCCGCAACCGGTCGTGCGAAAACAAAATGAAGATTAACCGCCGAAAATTTGCGCAAGGCGTTACCGTGGCTGCGTTGCTGGCAGGCATTCCGGGAGCGAGTTATCTGGCGTTCGGTCGCGCCCATGAAAAAGTCCGGTTGCGCCCGCCAGGTGCACACGACGAAAAGGCGTTTCTGGCATTGTGCATCAAGTGCGGGCAATGTGTTCAGGTTTGCCCTTACCATGCGCTGTCGCTGCTTGATCTCGATGAAGGCGCGGCTTCGGGCACACCGATTGTTCGCCCGGCGCAGCGCGGCTGTTATTTGTGCGACCTTTTGCCCTGCGTCTTGGCTTGCCCCTCGGAAGCGCTCGACCATGATGTTTCGACCGCAGAGCAGGTTCGGATGGGCGTCGCCGTGCTCACCGATAAAATGAGATGCCTGGCGTATCAAAAAAAACGGGTCAGCGCCGAAATGATCGAAACCTTGATCGCGCACGGAACGCGCGGCCCGCGCGAAAAAGAGCTGGCCGAAAAATTGCGAAAAGGCGTCGGCGAAAGTTGCGCCTTGTGCCGTGATTTCTGCCCTTACCCGAAGCGGGATGCCGCCATTACGCTGGACGGCGATGCTCCGGAATTTCATGAGCGTTGCGTCGGTTGCGGCGTTTGTCAGGAGTTGTGCCCGACGCAGGTCATCGAAATCGTGCCGCGCAAAACGTATTGGGAAGTTTATCGAAAGGGGCAGGAATCATGAAGTACCGTTTGTTTTTGCTGGCGGTGCTGTTGATGACCGGCTGCGATAAAAAAGAAGCGCAAGCGCCGGTTCCTGAAGCGCCGGGCAAGATCACCGTGATTTCCGGTCAAACCACGGCTACCGAGGAAGGCCGCGATCGTTTCATCGGCTACGACGTCAAGGGCGAAAGCGTCATTCGCTACGCGCCCGGTGGTGAAGAAACGGAAGAATCGAAAAACGTTGCGCCGCATATCGTCATCCGCAATCATCCTTACGCTTCCATTCAGCAAAGCTTGAGGATAAAGAAACTGAGCAAGAACTTTATTGTTAAATGTTCCGCTTGTCACGACAATTACGCTAACGGCGTGATCGGTCCGTCACTTCTTGGCTTGTCCGGCGACGAAGTGTACGACAAGATTATCAAGTACAGAACAGATCAGGAGAAAAATGTGGCGATGCGCCAACTGGTTCGAAACATGAACGATCAGGAAATCCGTTTCATCGCTGAGGACATAGCCAAATTCAACGAAGAAGTCAGAAAGGAAATAAAAAAATGAACACGCGAAATATTTTTGTTGTCGTGATGCTGATTCTGGTGGTAGCGCTGTTTTTCTACCTTTTCAGAACGATGGATACAAAGCACGAAAACGTTGCTGCCGTGCAGCCCGCTGCTGTGCAGCACATAAACTCCGCAGAAGTTGCCGGTTCGAGCGCCGTTCGCCCCGACGCTGCCGCCGAGGTTCCCCCGGCAGCCGCCGAATCTGAATCGAAACTGAAAGATCTGAAAACGCAGCAAAGAGCAACAACCGGCAAAGGGTTAAGCAACTTGTACCTAGTGAAATGTTCCGCTTGTCACGGGCGCGATGGCCGTGGGCCGATCGGGCCGTCGATCGCCGGCAAGAGCGCCAAGGAAAACATGGCGATTTTGATGAAATACAAAATGAAACAAGTGCCGAATTCCGCCATGCGCGGGTTGCTGGAGAAAATCAGCGACCAGGAACTTGAAACACTGGCCGAGGAAATCGCCGCGCTCTGAATCCTGACGTATCGTGAACAAGCCACAACAGCGCACCTTGGCGCAGGCCGCGCCCTTTTGGAAGACTTTTATCCGCCGCACGGCGCGAGGGACGCGGCCTTCCTTGCGCGTTTGGCGCTTTCTGACAGCCATAGGTTGCTTGCTTCTGTTTGTCCTCTCTTATCGGATCGACCTTCAGCTTCTGGAGGGTACCCTTGTCGGCTCTCGTCTTATCGGCCTGAATCTGATCGATCCGTTTGTTACTCTGCAAGTGCTTCTGGCGCATCACGTCATTCCGGTCAACATGGTTATAGGAACGGTGACCGTTTTGCTTGCTTACCTTGTTTTGGGAGGGCGCTCTTTTTGCGCCTGGGTCTGCCCGTACGGCGTGTTGAGCGAGATCGGAGAGAGCTTCCGTTTTCGCTTGATCGAAAAAAAGATTTTGAGAAAGAGCGTGTCCCTGCCGGAAAAAACAAAATATTTTATTTGGGGCGCTCTTCTTCTGGCCTGTTTCCTGACGGGCGTCCTCGCTTTTGAAGCGTTCAACGTCGTGGGAATCATTTACCGGGCGTTTCTTTACGGCGGCTTGCTTTCGCTGACGGTTGTTCTTTTCATTCTTCTTGTCGAGATTTTTGTTTCCCGTCGAGTCTGGTGCCGATCGCTTTGTCCGGTCGGCACAACGTACGGAGGGTTGAATCCGATTTCGTTGCTGCGGCTCAAGGCCGACAAATCGCGTTGTAACCAATGCGGCGCCTGTGTTGTCGCCTGTCACGTTCCCAAGGCATTGGCGCCGGTGTTCGACAAGGACGAAAAAAAGGTCACGATCGCAAGCACCGATTGCACCCTATGCGGGCGCTGCATCGATGTTTGCAACGAAAACGTGTTGCACTTTTCCAACAGGTTAAAGAATCTGGTTTGACCTATGATTACCATTCAAAATCTGGATAAAACCCTCTCCCGCCAAAAAATTCTTTCCGGCATCACGCTTGACATTGCCGACGGAGAAAAAGTCCTTTTTCTGGGGCATAACGGCGCCGGCAAAACGACCCTGATTCGCTGTCTGCTGGGAGAATACCGGCCGGACTGCGGCAAGATTTTCGTCGGCAACCATCCGCTTGCCGGCGAGCGAGTGGAAGCTTTGCGCAAAATCGCCTTTGTTCCGCAACTGCCGCCGCCGATTCGTTTCACGCTCAACGAACTTTTCGAATACGCCGCAAAAATCGGCCATTGTTCCATCGACAAGATCAAGGAAAACAGTTTGTATTTCGGTTTGGATGCTGACGCACACAAACACAAGGCTTTTCACAAACTGTCCGGCGGCATGAAACAGAAAATTCTGATCAGCATCGCTTTTTCGCGTGATGCCGAGGTGTTTGTTTTCGACGAGCCGACAGCCAATCTCGATTCTGTCGGCAGAGATCGCTTTCGTGAATTGATCGGCGCGCCGGAAATGCGCCGCAAAACGATCCTCTTCATCAGCCATCGTCTGGAAGAGTTGGCGAAGGTGGTGACCCGGATTATTGAACTTGACTTAGGAAAGGTGGTGCGAGATGAACCCGTCTAAACGTACTTTTTTGATCTTCCTGTCGGCGCTTCCGTTGCTGGCTTGCGAGCGGAAAATCGACCTTCGGCCGCATACGCCCAACTGGGATCGTGACGTCTGCACGCGCTGCGGCATGTCGGTGAGCGACCGCCTCAATTCGGCGCAAATTATCGACGCGAAAACAGGGGAAGCTTTCATGTTCGACGATCTTGGCTGCGCGATCGCCTGGCTCGATGAAAAACAACCGGCCTGGCGCAGCGACGCCATTGTCTATGTTAACGATGCTTCCGACGGCGCTTGGCTGAAAGTGGAAGACGCCGTTTTGGCCACGCCTTACATTACCCCGATGTCGTTTGGCATTTCGGCTTTTCGCAGCAAGGAAAAAGTCGGCGCCGGCAAAACCGTTCTTACCCTTCAAGAAGCCAAAAAAATGATTCTGGACACCGTTCGTGAGCGCAAGCAACAGAAAGAACTTCAACAAAACGAACAGCAACAACATCAAAACGAACAACATCAGCAAGGACAAACTTGAAACCTCTTTTCACCATCGCCAAGCTCGATTTTCTCGAATCTTTCCGGTCACGCTGGTTCATCGGCTACGCTGCGGTGTTCCTGTTGCTCGTCGTCACCCTTTTTCTTTCCGGCATCACGGAAAGCCGAGTGATGGGCTTCTCCGGTTTGACGCGGCTCCTGCTGATATTCATTCAGGCATGCAACATCATTCTGCCGATCTTCATTCTCGTCACGACGGTGCGTACCATTGCCAAAGAGCGAGACAACAATGTTTTTGAATACCTGTTATCGTTTCCGGTTTCGTTGGCCGCTTATTACTGGGGAAAAGTTCTGGGGCGGTTGCTGGTCATCTGGGTTCCGTTGCTGCTCTCCCTTTTATTGGCGCTCGGTATTGGGCTGATACGCGGCGGTGAAATCCCGTGGCGAATCCTGGCCTTATATACGGCACTGCTCGCTTTCTCGTCGTTGACGTTTCTCGGTATCGGTTTTTTTATTTCCGTATCGACCAAAAGCCAGGAGTTGGCGCTCGGCATCGCGCTTTTTGTCTGGCTGCTCCTGATCGCGCTGATCGACATTGCGTTGATCGGATTCCTGATTCAGAAAATGGCGCCGGACAATCTCATCTTTGCGCTAGCGCTGCTCAACCCCGTGCAAACTTTTCGCATCGCCGCCATCGCGCTTTTCGATCCGGTGCTGTCCGTGATCGGCCCGACTTCCTACTTTCTCCTCGATACGTTCGGATCGACCGGCATCATTGCTTACGCCTTGCTGTATCTGGGGTTCATCGGGCTTTTGTTTTTGTCGTTGGGCTATCTCGTTTTTCGCCGCCGCGATTTGCTTTGACTAGAACAGTTTTGATTCCCCTCTCCCGCAAGCGGGAGAGGGCAAAGTATTGTGCGTACTTGAATCAAAACCGCTCTAGCTTACCTTTTACTTCTTTTCGTATTCCCGGTGTATCTGCGCCACCTGAATCGAATAGGAGGCATACCAGCGCTCTTTGCCGAGTTTCTGTGCCATGACGTGTTCCGAATGTTCATTGCTGTGGCGGCGGTTCGTTGGCCGCAGTGAGCAATCGCACCTCGCGCTGCGGGAACGGAATTTCAATGCCGTGCTCGGTGAACAAATCCCAAAGGCGCAGGTTGATATTGCTCCTCAACGTACCCGAGCCGTTTTCGGGATCGCGGATCCAGAAGCCCAACAACAAATTGATGCCGTTGTCGCCGAAGTCAACGACGGTTGCTTTCGGCGCGCGATTCCCGTCAGCCACACGCGGTTCGGCCATCGCCGCTTGTTCCATCAAGCGCAACGCCAATCGTAAATCGGCGCCGTACGCCACTTGTACCGGCAGGGTCGCGCGCGCTTCGCGCTGATTTGACGAATGGTTGAGCACCGTTTGCGTCAGCAGCGCTTCGTTCGGCACCATCGCGTCGATGCCGTCGAGGCTGCGAATTACAACGTAGCGCGCCGTTACTTCGCGCACCACGCCGAAGCGGCCATCGACAGTTACCATGTCGCCGATTTTGATAGCGCGCTCGAACAGCACGGCGAAACCGGCGATGTAGTTGGCGGCGAGTCTTTGCAAGCCCAGTCCGATGCCGACGCCGATGGCGCCGCCCAACACGGCGAAGACGGTCAAATCGATGCCGATGCTTTTCAGCGCGAACATCGCCGCCACCACCAGCAACAACGCGCGCAGCGAGCGCGCCAGCAACAAGCGGCCGTTGTACGACGCATCCTGTACCGGCGCTTTCGGCAACAAGCGCCGCTCGATCAAGCCGGTGACCCACAGTGTCGCCGCCAGCGTCAGGATCAACACCACGACACCTTTGATCAGTGTCCACATTGACACGCCGTCGCCAAGCGGCAACTCCACGCCGTCGAGTTCTTTTGTCAGTTCCGGCAGAACGCCGAAGAAGTGCAGCACGACCAGAAGCCAGATAGTGGAAGCAACGGCGCGCTCCGATGTTTTCAGCCAGGCGGCGTGGCTGAACATCGTTTGCAATGTATAAACCAGAATGCGGATCACCGCCAGCGCCAGCATCAGCGGCAACGCGATGCTGAGAAAGAATGGCGTGGCGTAGATACTGAAAAGCGCGCGCAGCAGCAACACGAACGACAACGCCAGCAGCGGAAACATCACGCGCATCACGCCGCCGGACAACATGTGCTCCGATGCCGCTTGTCCTCTCTCCTGTTGCCGCGCATACCAGTATCGACTCAAGCCGTAAGCGGCGAGAATGCCTGCCAGCGTCAGCGCCAGATCGAGCCAACCCAACGGTGACGACAGCACCGTGGTGATTCGGGAAAAATCGATCGCGTTCATTTCAAAGGTCTCAAAAGTTTTTACGCGCCGCTCTAAAGAAGCGCTTATTCACTCTGTTCACCCTGAGCCTGTCAAAGGGTGAACGGCTTATCACAAAGGGCTTCGACAAGCTCAGCCCGAACGGTTGGGAAGATTCAGCGCTTCTCTAACACCGCCGCAAAAAATCCGTCAGTGTGATGTTGATGTGGCAACAGCTTGAGCGTTGCGCCGGTGTCGAGTGGAATCTGCGCGCGCGTCAACGCTTCCGTGGCCGGTTGCAAAGAAAAATCAGGATGCGCTTCCAGAAACCGGGTGACGATGGCTTCGTTCTCCGCCGACAACACACTGCACGTCGCATAGACCAGCCGCCCGCCCGCTTTTACCAGGCGCGCCGCCGCCGTCAGAATGGAAAGTTGTTTGGCGTTCAATTCCATCAGGCCGGTTTCGCTGTAGCGCCATTTCAAATCGGGATTGCGTTGCAGCGTGCCGGTGCCGGTGCATGGCGCATCCACCAGCACACGATCCATTTTTCCGGCCAGTCGTTTGAGCTTGGCGTCGCGCTCGCTGTCGATTCGCTGCGGGTGCACGTTCGACAAACCGGAACGCGCCATGCGCGGCGTCAGTTTTTGCAAGCGTTTGTCCGACACATCGAACGCATACAGCCGCCCTTGCGACCGCATCAACATTCCGAGCAACAGCGTTTTGCCGCCGGCGCCGGCGCAAAAATCGGCGACCATTTCGCTGCGACGCGGCGCCATCAAATACCCGACCAACTGGCTGCTTTCGCTCTGTACTTCGAGCTTGCCTTCGACGAGCCACGGATGATTCACCAGCGAGGGACGCCCATAAACGCGAATGCCGAGCGGCGAATACGGCGTCGGTTCAATCTGCCAACCTTCATCGCGCAACAGTGCCAGCGCTTCGTCGCGCGTGGTTTTCATCACGTTGACGCGCAAATCGAACGGGACAGGTTGCGTCCACGCTTGCGTCAACTGTGCGCGAGTCGCGGCATCGTAATCATTGCCCAAGCGCGCCCACAACTCATCGGGCACGTCAGCGTTGTCGATGTCGGAGAGCAACGCTTCCGAGTTTTTCCAATGCTCTTCAAAATCCGTCAACCATTCGCGGTCGGTATCAAGCAACGCGCCGATTTCCCGCAGCGTATAACCGAATTCGCGCACCAGTACCGCCAACGCCAGCCGTCGCGGCTTTGTCGTTTGCGTTAACGCTTTCAACGAACGCCGACGACGCAAATAAGCAAACATGCCCTCGGCGACAAAAGCGCGATCGCGCTGACCGAGAGCAGGGTTCTCGCGAAAGAAATGGCGCAACACGCCGTCCGCCGGATATTGCAACGTGTCGGCGCGACGAATGGCCTCCGCCAACGCTTGCACATGGTAGGGCTTTCTCTTTTCCGTTCCTGCCGGAGAGAGAGGGGAGGGGTTTGTCAACATACTCGTTTCACTCTACCCTTGCGGCTGTTGACAAGACTTCGGCGGCGCGGCGGCATCGCGCAGGGTCACGGTACGACCGTCAACGTGCAAGCGTCCGGCGCAAAACCAGCGCACGGCATCTTCCAGCAAACGGTGTTCGGCATCGAGCACACGCGCCGCCAGCGTGGCTTCATCGTCTCCCGGCAACACCGGCACGACGCTTTGTCCGACGATGGGGCCGACATCGACTTCCGGCGTGACGAAGTGCACGGTGCAGCCGTGCCATTTCACGCCGTCGGCCAACGCCCGTTGATGCGTGTGCAGCCCCGGATACGACGGCAACAGGGCAGGGTGAATGTTGAGCATGCGCCCGTCGAAGCGCTGCACGATGGCCGCGCCGAGCACGCGCATGAAACCGGCGAGCACGACGAGATCGGGCGCGTCCGCAGCAATCGCGTCGCCGAGCGCCGCATCGAAAGCGTCTCGATTCGGATACGCTTTGACATCGACGACGGTCGTGGGAATGTTGCGTTTTTCGGCGTGCTGCAAGCCGGCGGCGTCGGCGCGCTGACTCAACACGCGCACCACGCGCCCCTGAATTCGACCTGCGTCAATCGCGTCGAGCAGCGTCGCCAGATTCGAGCCGCGCCCCGAAATCAGCACGCTGATTTTTTTGAGCGCGCTCATGGCGTTATCTTTACCGCAGATTGACCCTCGGCGCACGCGACCACATCGCCAAGCTTCGTCACGGTTTCGCCGTGCGCGCGCAACAAGGCAATGGCCTCCTCTGCTCGTTCGGCAGCGACGATAATCACCATGCCGATGCCGCAGTTGAAAACGCGGTGCATTTCATCTTCGGCAACGCCGCCGTGTTGTTGCAGCCAATCGAAGACCGGCGGCCGTTGCCACGCGCGCTTGCTCAAACGCACGCCCAAGGTTTTCGGCAACACGCGCGGAATGTTCTCGGTCAATCCGCCGCCGGTGATGTGCGCCATGCCTTTGACCGGCAACGCTTTCATCAGCGCCAGCAACGGCTTGACGTAAATGCGCGTCGGCGCCATCAGCGCGTCGGCCAGCGCACCGTTGCCGCAGCGCGCTTTTTGAAGATCAACGCCGCTGCGCGCGACGATTTTGCGAATCAACGAATAACCGTTCGAGTGCGGGCCGCTTGAAGCCAGTCCCAGCACTGCGTCGCCCGCCTGAATCGTGCTGCCGTCGATGATGGCGGCGCGCTCGACGACGCCCACCGCAAAACCGGCCAGATCGTATTCACCCTCGGCGTACATGCCCGGCATCTCGGCGGTTTCGCCGCCGACCAGCGCGCAACCGGCATTTTCGCAACCGGCGGCAATGCCTTGCACGACGCGCGCGGCGCGATCCACATCGAGCTTGCCGCACGAAAAATAATCGAGAAAAAACAACGGTTCGGCGCCTTGCACCAGAATGTCGTTGACACTCATTGCCACCAAATCGATGCCGATGGTGTCGTGGCGATCAAGCTCAAACGCCAGTTTCAGCTTGGTGCCGACGCCGTCGGTACCGGCCACCAGCACCGGCTCGCGATAACGCCCGCCCAATCCAATCAGCGCGCCAAAGCCGCCGATACCGTTCAGCACTTCCGGCCGCATGGTTCGACGCGCCAATGGCTTGATCCGGTCAACCAATGCATCGCCGGCGTCGATATCGACACCGGCATCGCGGTAAGTCAGCGGTGTTGCGGAAAAATCCTCCGGGGATGCGGTCATGGTACCCTCACAGAAGGTGGGGATTGAGAAACATCCCCAGCCAAGATAAAGTTAAACTTTCCCCCGAATTTTAACGGAAAACCTCTTTCATGAGCGATACGTTACCTCCGCCGTCATCTACGCCGCCCAAGCCCGCGCCGTTCAACCGCCTTGGGCGCAACAGCATTCTCACGTTGCCGCCCGAGTCGGAGCCGACGCCTACCGTTGCCGCCGCGCCCGAATCCGAACCCGAGCTTGCGTTCGAGCCTGTGCCTGAGGTGATCGCCGCTGTTTCCTCAGTTGCCGCCCCTGCCACCGATGTTGCCGACATCGCTACGCCATCAGAGGCGCCCCAACGGCCTGCGCGCGCGGCAGAGCTGCCGCCTCCCGCGCCTTTATCGTGGCGCCATTATGTCTGGGTAATCGGCGCCGTCATCGTCTTCGTCCTGCTGCTGGAAGGGTTGGGGCCGATTCTGACGCCTTTCTTCGCCGGCGCGATCCTCGCCTACCTCGGTTCACCGGTGGTTAGCTGGCTGTCGAAAAAAGGCGTGTCGCGCACACTGGGCACGCTTCTCGTCATCGTCCTGTTGATGGCGGCGGTTGCCGTGCTGCTGTTCGTGCTGATTCCGCTGATCCGCTCGGAAGCCTCGCTGATTGCCAAACGCGTGCCAGAACTGTTCGACCACTTCTCGACCACGCTGCTGCCGAAAATCGAATCCTTCCTCGGCATTTCGCTGTCGTTCGACATGAACGCGCTACGCACCCTGCTCATCGACAATCTCGACAGCGCCCAAGAAGTTTCGATGCGCGTTCTCGCGGGCGTTAAAAACGGCAGCCAGATGTTGCTGTCCGTCGTTATCAACATCGTGCTGATTCCCGTCGTGATGTTCTACCTTCTGCGCGACTGGGATCGCTTGCTGCAAAGCATCGACGAACTGGTGCCGCGTCGCTGGCACGGCAAAACCGCCGAAATCGCCGGACAGATCAACGCCGTACTGGGCGAATTCATTCACGGCCAGTTTCTGGTGATGCTGGTGCTCGGCATTTACTACGTTGTTGCGCTGTGGCTCGTCGGCCTCGAATTTGCGCTGCCGATCGGGATTTTGACCGGTTTGCTGGTGTTCATTCCCTACGTTGGCTACGGCATCGGGCTGGCGCTGGCGACCGTCGCCGCACTGCTGCAATGGAACGGCTGGCCGTTTTTCGCTGCCGTGCTGGCGGTTTACGGCGTCGGCCAACTGCTCGAAAACTACGTGCTCGTGCCGTACCTCGTCGGCGACCGCATCGGCCTGCATCCGCTCGTCGTGATTTTCGTGCTGCTGGCGTTCGGGCAACTGTTTGGCTTTGTCGGCGTACTGCTGGCGCTGCCGGTGTCCGCCGCCATCCTCATCGCGCTGCGTCACCTGAGCGCCGCTTACAAAGAAAGCCCGTTGTATCGGGAAAAAGTGTAAGAATGCAGCAACTGATTTTTGATTTGTATCCGGACGCGCCGCCGACGCTCAACAACTTCGTCGTCGGTCGCAACGAAGAAGCGTTTGTCGCCGTGCGCGCCTTCATTGAAGCGATCCCCAATAACGCGCCCGCGCCCACCGGCTTGTTTCACACCAGCCTGTACCTGTGGGGCGCCGACGGCGCCGGTAAAAGCCACTTGCTGCACGCGGCGCGCGCGCACGCGCAAACGCGCGGCGTTTCCGCGCACCTGCTGGTCAAAGACAACGCCTTCCCGCCGCTGCCGGAATTGGCGATGCCGCCCGCGCTGTGGCTCATCGACGGTGTCGATCACGTTGACGACGATTGGCAAGGCTATCTTTTCACCTTATACAACGCGCTGCGCGAAAACGGCGGCGGCCTTCTCGTCGCCGCTTCCGTGCCGCCAACGCAGTTGACCCTGCGCGAAGATTTGCGCACACGGTTGGGCTGGGGCGGCATCTATGAAATCACAACCCTGCGCGACGAAGACAAACTGCAAGCGCTGATTGCTCACGCCGATGCACGCGGCTTGCGCCTGCCCGCCGAAATCGTTGCTTATCTGCTCAAACACAGCCGCCGCGACATGCGCTCGCTGGTAACCGTGCTCGACGCGCTCGACCGCTACTCGCTCTCATTGAAACGCCCGCTCACGCTGCCGCTGGTGAGAGAGTGGTTGTTGCGACAGGAGACGGAAAATAAATTGGCGTGATGGAATTTACAAGCCTCCTTTTGAAAGGGAGCTTTCCTAACTCATATAAAACCCGCCGTTGACATTGATCGTCTGGCCGGTGATAAAACCATTGCGCGCCAGCATCACCACCGCGTCGGCCACTTCTTCGACGTGCCCGAAGCGGCCAAGCGGAAGGCTCTTCGGATTGGCGCGAGGGTTGCTGCGAATCATCTCGGTGTCGATCATCGCCGGCGCGACAACATTGGCGGTGATGCCCTCGCTCGCGAGCATCGAAGCGTAGCCGTGAGTCATCCCGATCATCCCCGCTTTCGACGCCGCGTAATGCGGGCCGACGATACCGCCGACCTGTGCCGCCGTCGAAGAAATGTTGATGATGCGTCCCCAGCGCCGCGCCCGCATTCCCGGCAGAACAACCTGCGTCACCAGAAAAGCCGAAGTGAGATTGATCGCGATGGTGTCGTTCCACGTCGGCGTGTCGAGCGTATCGAGCGTCACCGGCTGGGAGATACCGGCATTGTTGACGAGAATCTCGATAGGAGAAAGCGCCGACTCAACGGCTTCTACCAAACGCTTGACCTCCATCTCCGAAGCAACATTGGCCGCCAGCGCCACCGCGCGCCGTCCGCGCTTCTTGATTTCAGCGACAACCGCTTCCGCTTCGGCGCGGCGCTCGCGGTAATTGATGGCAACGTCGGCGCCCGCTGCCGCCAGCGCCAAAGCGATGGCGCGACCGATGCCGCGGTTGCCGCCGGTAACGAGGGCACATTTGCCCGTGAGATCGTCCATGGTTTGCTCCTTGTTCAAAAGCGTAGAAGCGACATCTTGCCGCTATCATGAACCTTCGCCCACAAAAAAACAATCTTTGCTCCAATTGAGAGGGTTGTTCTCAATGTACTCGACAATGTGAAGATAGTCCTGTTCGTTACGGATTACATGGTCATGAAAGGATTTTTGCCACGGAGAAAATCCAGCCTTCATGGATACCGCCCTTTTCCATTGGCCTATCATTCGGGACACCGCCGGGGCGGCATTCTGCCGCCCGTTGTTGTTGAATCGGGCCACCGTAGGGGCGGCATCCTGCCGCCCGTTGCTGTCGAAGATGGTGATAAGAAGATGAACATGGTTGGGCATAACAACATGGCGGTCAACGGCAACGCCGTCGTAGGTTTGCGATAAGCGCAATATCTCTGCCGCAACGAT
>Ga0123354_10003013_pt1 | contig 22929 bp, 22 predicted proteins | sample TergutLab28metaG_2_FD_97872 | JGI IMG/M metagenome (GOLD analysis project Ga0123354, IMG submission 97872) | Labiotermes labralis P4 segment gut microbial communities from Petit-Saut dam, French Guiana - Lab288 P4 | ecosystem: Host-associated > Arthropoda: Insects > Digestive system > Gut ... | reverse complement strand
TGCTATATGTTTCACTCAGACTCATCTTTATTAACCTTACAAGTTTCTTAGGGATACCAAACTCAATGAGAATCTTATATAAGACCTCCCCCCTAAGTGAACCACAAGCTTCCTTTAAGTCTATAAAGAGCTGATGAACTTCTTCATTGTATTCCCATTTTTTTTCCAAGTATTTGGAGAATGCAGAATATGTGATCAATAGTCGACCTATTGCGTCGAAAGCCACATTGATGATCCCTGATAATTTCCTTCCCATATGGAATTAACCTTGACAGCAGGATGTTGGATAAAATTCTCTAAGTGGTTGGCACAAGTGATATGCCCTTATAATTATTACAATCTGTTTTATCCCCCTTCTTACGAATAGGTACTATGATCGACTCCTTCCACTCTTTAGGCAGTTTATCCTTCTTCCAAATAGAAGTAATAAGTTTATGAATCTCCAAGCAAATTGTTCTACCCCCTGCTTTAATCAGTTCTGCCAGTATTTGATCAATACCTGGCAATTTGTGACTTTTTAGCTTGTTGATAGCCAGCTCAACCTCAGAGGCACTTGGCTCAGGTACTAGTGGTTCTTCTGTGTGTATTTCTGCCTGCCCAACATCCTTAACTCCATGCACGTTGAATAGCTGGGAGAAATAGTTCCTCCACCTAGCAACAATACTGTGGGAGTCTATGGGTGAGGAGAGGGGGTGTATAGGGTCTTGCTGGGGAAACCGGAGGGAAGAAGACCACTGGGGAGACCTAGGCATAGATGAGTGGGTAATATTAGGATGGATCACCAGGAGGTGGGATGTGGGAATATGGACTGGATTGGGCTGGCCCAGGTTAGAGACAGGTGGCGGACACTTGTGAGTGCGGTAATGAACTTTCGGGTTTCATGAAATGCGGGGAATTTCTTGACTAGCTGCAAACCAGTTCGCTTCTCAAGAAGGACTCTGCACCATGTAGTAAGTAAGTATGTATTCTTATTGTCATGCTTATGTATTCTTTTTGTTATGTGTGTTCCGTTCTAGGTATTCTGTTTCATTGTGTTGTGTGTATATGTGTACTGTGCTAATGCCACCAAGTGTCAACCCAATTGCAGTTAACAAATACATCATATCAAATGGAATTTAATCGAAACAGATCTACTATGGACAAAATATTCATAATTAGAAAAATTTTTTTAAAGTGCTATGAACATAATATAGATATGCATAATATATTTGTTGACTATATATGGGCTTTTGACTCTGTATATAGGAATAAAATAATGTAATATTTAGCACAAGATAATGTTCCAGCAAAATTAATAAGATTGATTGAGTTAACTTTAATCAATACTAGAGCAAGTGTTAAGATAAACAATGAATATACAAAAGAGTTTAAAGTAGACTCTGGAGTAAACCAAGGAGATACTCTAGCTGTAACTTTATTTAGTGTACTTGTAGATGTAGTACTAAAGCAACTAGACTTAAGAGGAAATACATCTAGAAGTTTAAAACAGGGTTCTGCCAATGTTGATGATATATTGATACGCCCCCCCCAAAAATTGGTCTGAATGATTTCCAAACATTTAGAACAATTAAAGTTCTATAAATGTCTTGGATTGAGTGTAAATGGTGATAATTCCATTGAGGAAGAAATTAAAGAAAGAACTGATCTGGGCAATAAAGCTCATTATGCCCACCAAAAAATACTTATAAGCAAATTAATATTAAAGAAAGCCAAATTAAAGTTACACTGAACTATAATAAGACCTATGATAACATATGCCAGGAAAACATGGGTACTAAAAGAATCTATGAAACGGAAATTATTAATAACTGAAAGAAAGATATTAAGAAGAATATTTGGACCTACAAAGGACAGAGATGTTACATGGAGAATTAAAACAAATGATGAATTAAATAAACTAATTAGAAACAAGAATATAATTAACTAGATTAAGGCCCAAAGAATAAGCTGGTTTGGCCATTGTCAAATGACAGGATGGTCAAAAACTATATAATTGGAAACCAACATCTACAACATTGGCAGGAACACCAAAAATTAGATGAGAAAATGGTATAAAAGAAGATTTAAGAAGCACAAAAATAAATAATTGGACAAAATGTATCCAGGATCAGGTTAAATGAAAGGAAGTACTTGAGAAGACCAAAACTTTCAAACAGTGAAGCTGTAGTGACTGAAGAAGTAAAAGAACTCCTTGAAGGTTCAAGTCTTCTGCAATGTTATGCCAGTACAAGGGACTGCCTGACCCTGAAGATGAAGCTTAAAAATGTCAGGCCCTATCAAATGACACATTGTAATATACCACAAGACTTGAATCTTCAACACCAACAAAGTCAGAACCTTAAACCTTGCAAGCATCTCTTGCTTCAGACCATTCTACATAGAAAATGCATTCTAATTTTCACTAACCTGAATTCCACTAATGATTCTGGGATAACTTTGTGTAACACTTCGTAGTCTGATGACTGAGGGTTAAATTTACGTTGTAAAACACTGACTAAATCTTTGAATCTCTCATTAGCCATTTTTTCTAACTGCTCTATATCATCAGTCTTCGAACGTAACTCTTGAATTGTATTCTGCAAGAGAAATATTTAAATTTGAAACTAATTATTATAACTGTCCATATGCCATCTCGAACACTTCATATCTGAAATAAAATATTGCACCCCATTAATAAAACGGCCAAACCTAAATAAAATTCAGGAACATCCTTGTGGCACTACTTGGAAGCCACAGTAGCATTTAACTCTGTTTGATACAGTGACATTCATAGTCAGTCTAACTTTTAACTAATCATTAGTTACATCCTCAAATAGTATACTTAACTACCTTATAATGTTGCACATCTACTGTTATTTCTTGTTCAGTCATACAAGTTAAAAAACCAGCAAAATATATAGTTGCTGGGTGCACACCCAACTGCCTTTCATATGTCTCTGATGTTTCAGCCCAGCTGGGGTTAGTGCCAGTTGTCTTTAGTTCACCCACATGTTCATCATACACATTCATGTTCAACTGATTAATGAAGTAAAGAATTTTTACTGAAATAAAGAATACATACTTTTGCCAAATCTCCAGCCACTTTTGTATTTTTCAGATGAAATACTATGTTACTGTAAGCATTGCAGAGCCTTCCATACTTCTTGTATTATGCTTGACTCCCTGATAATGGCCTATCTGGCCTGAAACATGCCAGAGACATTAAGAACAGTTAGGTGTTTTCCCAACAACCATGTATATTGTTAATTTATAATTTATATGCTTGTATACTTGAACTCTTGTACACAGTATAAAACTTCAAACTGACTGCTGCCCCATTTGGGCTGCAGTCTTAGTATTCTAAATGGGTAAAATTTATGTACGTTTCATCTTAACAAAGTTTAGCAATAATGTGTTAACACAACAAGGTTTTCTTGGCTTCATCAGTACCCCTGGTATAACAGGAGTTCCTTCAGTAAGTGTTCAACAAGTTACAATAGGGGGTTATGCATTATGCATGGAAAGTGTCTATTATTAATGTATAATTTTAAACAAAATGTGATAAGTTTTAGCAAAACTCCATAATGTACAGATTCCATACAAGTCCATTCAGTATTCTAGGGTTGGTTACACACAGATAAATATGGCAAAGCAAAGAGGAACATTTCTGTAACATTCTATTGCAAATTCACTGAAAATGTGCCTGATCTGGGATAGCACAGTCTGTACAGTGACTACGCTAAGGACTGGGCAACTGAGGAATTTTGAATTAGATCCCAGCAAGTGCAAAAATTTATCTCATCTCCAAAACACACAGACTGGTTACGGGGACCATCAAGACTCCTAATCAATGGGTACCACGAGCTCTACCCATGGAGTAAAAGTGGCCAAGGCATAAAGCTGACTGCTTGCCTCCATATAACGCTGAGGTTAACAATGAGTGGGGCTATACTGCAATTCACCCTTATGCCTTAATGGTATGCATCAGATAACCTTATTTACCTATTCCATGGAACAGAGTCTTTCTTGAAAAGCTAATCAGTTCTCAGCTAGTCAAGAAATTATCCACACTGTATGCAAACCGAAGGTTCATTACCACATTCACCAGTTTTGATAGGAGCCATCCCATTGTGTTGTATAACAATAAAGTAATTTAGTCAGTCAAAACACAACATATATTAGTAATCAACACTATAAACCTGGCGACATGTTTCGGTTCACTGAACCATCTTCAGGCCAATTCCTAAAACAAAGTACATTCAGTCACAAGTATTAATCGCATGCAATCACATACAAGCAACAGTTCTGTGAATTAAATCAGTTTCCGATACAGTATTGACAAGACATCCTTCAATATACAGACACACCCAACTTGTAAAACTGATGCAGAGATAGATGAATATACACATATCTTCACGTATTAACTGTATCCAAAATACTCAAAAGCGCTGTAAGGTGTATGATACACAACCTAAACCTCAGCCTTCCATATGATGGCAAGAGAAAAAAACTTGAAATAACAATTGTCAAAATAACAATATTAGCATGTGATACACAACTTGGAACTTTGCCTTGCACAAGATGGCAAGAATATCCTTGTTAACAGTTCTCCAGAATTTAGAACACAACCAATAACTGACAATATTGGCATCAACCATATGCAAGCAACTCCATCTGGCAAGAGCTTTAAGGTTACTCGTAATATATATAAATATATAAGATAGCGTAATTTCACATATTTTAATAAAGATATACTGACAGGAGTTTTCATATACATTTCAAATAATACATCGGCCAACAGAATTTAACGTTATTTTCAATATCAAAATGACCTGTAAAAAGTATGGGATCCCACAGTGTGTGCACTTGTTGAATGTACTTTGTTTTAGGAACTGGCCTGAAGATGGTTCAGTGAACCGAAACATGTAGCCAGCTTTACAGTGTTGATTACTAATATATGTTGTTTTGACTGAATAAATCACTTTAACATTCAAAAGTGCCTGCAGCTCATCCCTATCCTGAGCAACACTGATCCAGTCCATGCCCTCACATCCCACTTCCTGAAGATCCATCTTAATATTATCCTCCCATTTATGCCTGGGTCTTCCAAGTGGATTCTTTCCCTCAGATGTCCTCACCAAAACTATGTACACAACTCTATTCTCCCCATACGTGCTACATGCCCCACCCACTTCACCCCAACTTGATCTCGGGTGAGGAGTACACATCCTGAAGCTCCTCATTATGTAGATTACTCCATGCCCATTACCTCATCCCTCTAAGGCCCAAATATTCTTCTCAGTACCCTTTCTCAAACACTCTCAGACTACATTCCTCCCTCAATGTGAGCAACCAAGTTCACACCCATACACAACAACAGGAAAAATTACAGTTCTGAATATCTTGATCTTTAAATTTTTGAAGAGCCAAGTAGAAGACAAAAGATTCTGCACTGTATGATAGCAAGCATTCACTGACATTAATCTGCTCTTAATTTCTTCCTGCATAGAATTTTGATTTGTTAAGGCTGTTCCCAAATATATGAACTGTTCCACCCTTTCAAAGGAGCTTTTATCAATCTTTTAAATTATGACTCTGTCCTGCATTCTGATCTTGACACATTGACCATGTACTTACTTTTATCAGCATTTACTTCTAGGCCAATCTCCCTACTACCAACTAACAAACCTTCTTTGATTTTCTTTATAGTATGTATGCTTCCATCCATTATATTAACATCATCAGCATAAACCAAAAGCTGATGTTTACTATTTAATTGCAAGCCATCCTGGTTTACCTGGACCCTCCTAATGGCGTACTCTAAAGCAAAGTTGAAAAGCAATGGCGATAATCTCCTTGTTTCAAACCATTCGTAATAGGAAATATGTCAGACAAATGCTTGCTTACCCAGACTCTGCTATAGGTTTCATTCAGACACATTCTTATTAGCCTTACCAGTTTCATAGGGATACCAAACTCAGTGAGAATATTATACAAGACCTCCCTCCTAACTGAATCATAAGCTTTCTTGAAGTTTATAAAGAGCTGATGCACTGCTTCATTGTATTTCCATTTTTTCCCCAAGTATTTGAGGAATGCAGAATATATGATCAGTAGTTGACCTGTTGCATCAAAATTTAAATTGATGATCCCCAGTAATTTCCTCTGCATGTGAAGTTAACCTTCACAGCAGGATGTTGGATAAAATTTTGTATTTAGTTGGCAAAAGTGATATGCCTCTACAATTACTACAATCTGTTATATCGCCCTTCTTAAAGATAGGTACAATGATCAACTCGTTCCACTCCTCAGGCAATTCCTCCTTTTTGCAAAAAGAAATAAAAAGTTTAAGGAGTTCATAGTTAATTGTGATTTTTTAGCTTTTCAATAGCCATCTCAACCTCAAAGGCACTCAGCTCAGGCACTGGTGGTTCTGCTGTGTGTGTTTCTGTCTGCCTAACATCATTAATCCCATGTACAGTGAACAGTTGAGAGAAATAGTTCCTGCACCTAGCCAAAGTACTGTGGGAGTCTGTAACTAAATCACCCTTCTCATTCTCTACTAATTAGTTCTAGACTAGTAACCCTTCTTAACATCACTTATCCCCTATACAAGTCTCCTATTTTTTATCTTACTGTTAGTTTCAAGTTCATTAATTTTAGCTTTCAGAAATTCCTCATTTTTGTTCCTGAAATGTCTACTAGCTTCACGTCTTACATTGTTTAGATTATCTAAATTGCTGTGGCTTGGATCCTGTGACCACTGCATTTTAGCATGCTTCCTTTGATTTAAACAATGTAAACATTCTTCAATAAACCATGGTTTATGCTGCTTCAATTCCTACAGACCTAGACTCTCTTAGCTGAGATTTTTATATTCTCTTTAATGTTCTCCGAAGTCGTATTTATATTCTTGCTATCACTGAAGATCTCCAAAGCTGCAAACCTGTTTGAGATCTTAATCTGATACTGTTCCCTAACTTCCAGCTCATTTAGTTTCCTGAGATTAAATCTTTCCACATCAAACTTCTGTGTTGCTTGTATGCATACTGGCAATATTTCCCCAAATTTTTCAACCACCAGATAGTGATTAGTTATCAAAGTCAGCTCCCTTGAAACATCATACATCTAGTATACTCGAATGTCATTTCATATCCTATCCTGTCAATATGTGATCAATCTGGTTGTGAGTCTTCCCATCAGGAGAGGTCCAGTTGTACTTATGAATGTTCTGGTGCGAAAATATCATGCTTTTAACAACTAGATTTTTTGATGTGGCAAAGTTTACTATTCTAACACCATTATCATTACTATCCAGAGGTAGACTCTTTTTCCCAATTGTCGGTTTGAAAATATTCTCTCTCTCCACTTTTGCACAGAAATCTCCTGATAGAATTTTCATATGGTACTTAGGAAAATGATAAAAAACCTGCTCTAATTCCTCATAAAAACTGTCTTTCGAATCATCACTTTTCTCCTCACTTTGGTGCATGCATTTTCAAAACACTGATATTATACCAGCATCCTTTGATAACTACATATGACATCCTATCACTAACAAACTCTACTCTTTTAACTAGTGACACTATACTGTGGTGTACAAAAATCCTGTTCTCAATTAATGATTTTTGTTTCCTTTTCCATAGAAAAAAATTATAACCTCCTGCACTTATCATGACCCATTTGTCCTACCTAACCTCCTCTAACACACACTAGATCTAATTCACATATTGCTAATTCCCTGGCTACTGTTATAGGTAGCCTGACCTATACAGGCTCCTAACAAACCAGGTATCAAATCTGATGTCCCTTTTCCATTGCTTAGATTGTACCAAAGTAGCAGTCCAGGTCCGAGGCACGTGTTCATGTTTTGTAGCAAAGCCAGTTTTTACAGTGAGGAGTTGTCAGCACTTTGCCCAACCCCAAAGCTGAGGTCCACCCCTTAATGGCCGACCGTGGCTGCTTATTCAATATATTTGCAGCTACCCTCCACACTAAAAGCCATTTCCCCATCCACCACCTGAGGACGTGTGATGCCGTGGTGACAGGGAACCAATTTTCATGGCATCGGACAACCTTATCTTTTAAATTTTACAATCCTTACACACCCAAGCCAAGCAATTTTCATCATTATGAAAAGGCCAATAACATCAGTAGAGGCACATCTGAAGTGTCTTTAAACAGTCTGTGAATCATACAGGAAGAATGACACTCCTGGGGGGTGCTAAAATGATTTTACGACTTCACTGGTTTTTCTCAATCTAGTACAAAACTGTTAGTACGAGTCACTCCTCTGAAGAAGGTGACCAGATTACACATAAACCTTCAAGAATACAAGAAGCATTTTACATGCATAAGGCAACAATAAAATTCTGTTCCAGCAAATACAATAAATATGACACATTATGGTACTTTAAGCTCATGGTTCCGTGCATCATTATTCAATGTTAATAAAAATCCAACTAGATGCAACAATATGCAGATATTTATTTACTGCAAAGTCACTCTACATGTTTCAGGTGTTACAGCACCCATCATGAGTACTAAAAACTGTAGCTGCAGCCTCCAGTACAGGTCATAATATCGGTACAGCTACTTCCCTCCAAAGTGGCCTGATCGGGACTGATGATGGGTGCTGTGACACCCGAAACATGTAGAGTGACTTTGCAGTAAATAAATATCTGCATACTTTTGCATCTAGTTGGATTTTTATTAACAATACATTATGATAATCTTATGACTGTGGTAGTGAACCTGGACATGACATTTAACACACCAGCATATGTCTGTGCAGGCATTAAAGGTCAATGCAGTGTTCAGAATCATTTGCAGATGTACTATCTACTTAATTCATTAAGCAATACTTGTAAGTTGTCCTAAAACAACTTCAAAGTCAGAGGAAAGTGCATCCATATTACAGTTGGTAAACAGTATTAAAAATCACCTGAAATTGATAAGTTATTCCTAAGATGATTCATCAATAGTAAGAAACATCACATAAAACTGACTTACTCCAAACTGCCTGATAATGTTTGGATCCTGGCGCACATCTTCCAAATGAAGAGCAACACTGTGGGCTGTAGCTGGATTCTTCATCATATACAGAATCCGACGCTGACAAGCGCGAGATGTTTTGTTTTGAGAAGCCTGGACACAATGACACAAAAATGGTGCATGTGAAATTGGTGTCAACATGCAATATTTTTTTAGACTGAGCAATGACAAACTCTGAATTCAAACAAACTTTCATCTAATGTCCCATCAAAAATGATGAGGTAAGCCACTTGCATTCTGTCCTCCCATTCACAATACACATCCAGCTCATGTATTATTAAATAAGTACAGTAACATATTTATTTATGACCTTCCATAAACTTGAGACTTTAATGAATAAATACTGTGAAGCAGGCACTGTACAAGATGTCACAATTTATATGTGTATTGTACCTTTTTGTTCTGTGATGTGATCCTGGAACTCAAACAGGCAGACACCCTGTTCATAAGGCATTCATTGTACATACTTTGCATAAAATCACAACATGAGTTAGTTCCAAATTCATGCTGTTAAGTTACCCTTCAATTAAACTACCTCCAACATTTCAAGCAGTTAGCACATGCCTTGCATCTCACTTACAGGACATATCTGGTGCAGACAATCTCGTATCATCTGGAAACTGATAATCTGCTTGCGAGGTATAGGGCACAAGTACATGCTGGCAACCTTGGACAGTAGCAGCAAGTTGTCTTCAGTTGTAGACCATTCAACACGCCTACAACAAATCATATTTATAGCATGATTTCAACACATGCATGTCGCCCCTCTACAGATCCTTCTACAAAAAAACAACATGGAGCCCACACCCATTCCACATATTTAACAACAGACTGGTCATTTTTGGGATGCCAGGATGACATAGTCAGTATAGTGACTAGTCTACATGCTGGACCACCCAGGGTTTGAGTCCTGGTAGTGGCATGAGATAGGGTCTCCCATGCCAGACAGGTTAAAGGTGATGACCCAGACTGAAAGGGATGCCCTGCCCCTCCAGGTTGGGGGACGGTAATGGGTAGGAACTCTCTTTGGAGATAGTACTACCTCAGGGAATAGCGACCCTGCCATTGCGAGCTACAGGTCCTTCTGGCCCGGGAGGTAGTATCTGTTAAGGGCCACGAGGAGGCTAGACAGGAGTCCTCAGCCATAGTGAAGGCAATCCATCTAGGGGAGATAACCCCAGACAAATCCTGGTCCTCCAGGTTCGGGGTTTGTCGTGAGGCCAGCTCCCTCACACAGGAAAACTACTTGCTAAAAAAGCTCAACAAGGAAACGCCGGACAGATGATTTTAGGACGACCAAGGCATGTTAAAAGGATGAAAAAGGAACTACTTGACATAGGAACATGGAATGTTAACACATTGCTGAAAGCCAGGAAGATGCAAGAAATTGTGGATCAAATCGTGGGCTCCCAAATACAAATAGTTGCACTCAAGCACTCCAAGAAATAAGATGGAGAGGATATGGTTTACTGAAGAAAGATAAATACTCAATATATTATAGCTGTAATCCCAATACCACAGGTCAAGCAGGAACAGGATTTGTAATACAAAAATCGGCAATGAATAAAATACTGGGTTTCAAAACAATTTCTGATCATATATGTAAATTAAGAATAAAGGGAAAATTTTATAATGTAACTCTAATAAATATATGTGCTCCAACGGAAGATAAAGAAGAGGACATCAAACAGCAGTTTTTATGAGGAATTACAGAGAACTCAGGATAGAGTATCAAAACATAATGTAACAATCATACTGGGTGACAAGAATGCCAAACTAGGGAAAGAAAAAGTATTTAGCCAAATAGGCCGTCATACCTTGCACAATATTTCTAACGAAAATGGAGAATGGTAGCAAATTATGCCATCAGTAATGATATGTTTCTGGTAAGTACTAACTTTCAACACAAGAAAATCCATACTGGAACATGGATATCACCTGATCATCAAACAATAAATAAAATTGACCATGCTATGGTTAGCAAAGAAAAAATTAGATTAATACATGATGTTAGATCGAAAAGAGGTTATAACTGTGATTCTGACCATTTCTTAATACAAATTAAAATTAAACAAAAGCTAATACCAGTCAAAAACAGACAAATCCAAACGTATAAATGGGACAGACAAATAATAAATCAAAAAGAGAAAATCAACAAATATCAAGAAAATTTACAATCAAAGTTGCAAGAAATAGAAGAGGAAACAGATATTAATCAAGAATAGCAGAACCTAAAACAGGTGATATTAGAGACTGCATTGGAATTTAAACTATATAAATATGCAAAGAATGCTAACCATTGGTGGGATGATGAATGTAAGAGAGCCATCCAAGAAAAGAATAAAGCAAGAAGAAAATGTCTAATAAGAAAAACAAGAACAAACTTGGATATCTATCAACAAAAAAGAATAAAAGTTAATAGAATCTGTAGAAGAAAGAAAAACGAATGGATAGAAAGGAAAATCAAAGAATTAAATAAAACAAACAAACAGGAAAAGGGATACAAGAACATTTTATAAAGATGTTAGAAACTTTTTTAACTAATCTACCCAATGTAATGACACTGGTATGTAAGGATAAACAGGGCAACATACTACTATTGGGGTGGGGGGGACAAATATTGGAAAGATGGCAATAATACTTTAAAGAATTATTAAATCCTGAGACTGAAAGAATAAATAGTATAAAACGCATGAGGGTCCAATAAATAATTCAGAACTAGAGGAGCCAACATATGAAGAAATAAATGAAATAATTAAAAACTTGAAGCCCAAAAAAGCTGCTGGTTCTGATGAAATATTACCGGAATATGTAAAAAATGGAGGTCTCACATTAAAACAGAAAATACATCCATTAATAATGAAGATATGGAAACAAGAAAAAATACTTTGTGAATGGTCAGAAGGAATCCTGTGTCCAATATACAAAAAAGGGGATAAAAAACAATGCAATAATTATAGAGGGATTGATTGATTGATTTGAATGTGGTTTCAGGGCCTCTCAGCCCCGACGCACCTAGACCTTGATTAGAACGGGCACTTTGTGCCCCATATCCAATCAAGGGAGCCCCGTAACCTTACTATAGTTCCAGATGGCACCCAAGCCTAAACTCCTAATGTCCTCTGGCTCCAAGAAAAAGGAGCCCAGGTACGCATGTCTGAGTGAGGCCAGAGCCTTGCACTCACATAGAATGTGAGCTGTTTCCTCTCTCACCCCGCACTTCCTACACAAGGGGCTGGCAAGCAGCCCTAGTAAGTGAAGATGTCTCCTCAGGGTGTTATGACCTGAGGGAAGGTCAGTTACAACCCTGGACTTAATCCTATTAAAGGTCATAAATTTTGCCCTGGTACCCAGACTGGGTCCCGAGATAAATTCTCGAGCCTGTCTTTGGGTATAACCAAGACCCCGCCATTGGGCCCCATGTTGGTTGACCAACCAGTGACTGAGCCTCTTTTGTAAATCCTGCCCAGAGACACCCAGCGCCAGCTCAGGTCCAAGAAACCTCAGAGCAGTGCTGCCCCTCACGAGCCCATCAGCGATTTCATTACCTCATATTCCAGCACGTCCAGGGACCCAAAAAAGGCTCACCACATGCCGGATAGAGATATCATTCAATACCTTTTGGCACTGGTGAACCAAAGGAGACGTTGTTTTAATGGACTTAAGGGCTTTCAAGGCCGCTAGACTACTGAAGCAGATACCCACGTATTTCTCCAGTCTATTCTGAGATTGAATCTCATAGGCACAGGCTAAGATAGCATATATATCCGCCTGAAAGACTGTTGCATTTCTACCTAGGGAAAAGCTGAGCCTTCATCCTGCTGAATGCCCATAGACTCTAGCCCCGGATTATAGAGGGATATCCCTACTGAACATAACATTCAGACCTAACATATCAACAATAGATAGTATATTTATTGTGAGACAGATATATGAGAAATGCCATAAATACAATATTGATCTACATAATATATTTATAGATTTCTCACAAGCTTTTGATACAGTTAATAGAGATGTAATGCATAATAGCTTAATCAAACATAATGTTCCAGATAAACTGATTAATCTAATAAAACTCACAATGCAACGAACCAAACTGAAGGTGAAAGTAAACAACAGTTATTCTGAATGTTTTGAAACAAAAACAGGAGTCAGACAGGGAGACCCTTTATCTGCCCTATTATTTAGTGTAGTGTTGGACTTAGTAATCACCAATTTAGAAGTCTGAGGAAATATAACGACTAGATTAAAACAGAATTGCGCCTATGCAGATGACATTGTAATAATTGGAAGAACAAAGCAAATCTTAACTGACACCTTTTGCAAACTCAAATGAGGTGCTAAATGCTGGACTAATAGTAAACAACAATAAAACCAAATACTCATTTTGTACCAGAAAAACAATCCACCCTACCTACATAAATACAGGAGAAGAACAGTTTGAACAAGTAAATCCATTTAAATACTTAGGAACACTGGTGAATACTGACAACTCTATTGAGGGGGGAAATCAAAGAAAGAATAGCAGCAGGAAATAGGGCATACCATATTCACAAAAAACTATTTTCATCAAAATTAATACCCTGAAATGTCAAACTACAAGTTTGTAACACGTTAATTCGCCCAACAGTAACTTACACCTCTAAAACATGGGTGCTCAAGGAAAATATGACAAATAAACTGATGACATTTGAAAGAAAGATCATGAGGAAAATATCTGGTCCTACAAGAACATATGATGGCTACTGGAGAATTAAAACTAATCAAGAAATAAATGATATATTAAAAGGACAAAATATAATTGGGTTTATTAAAAAACAAAGATTAAACTGGCTAGGCCATGTTGAACGCATGGCTGAGGATAATATTGTGCAGAAGATTAAGAGATGGAAACCCATGTCTAAAAGACCAATTGGAAGACCTAAAATACGTAGGAAAGATGATGTTTTGGAAGATATAAAGAGCATAAACATACGCAATTGGAAGAAAGCACAGAATAGAGATAGTTGGAAGAAAGTGGTTGAGCAAGCCAGAACCTTGTAGCGAAGAAGAAGAAGAATTAGAAAGGAATATGCCATATTTTCCTGACCATTCAAGTGCACCCACATTCTGAAAGGTTAATTTCAGAAAAAGGCATTTTACTGTATAAAAGCTATCCCTACACATGCTTAGACAAGCTCTTAGAACTCCAGGAGGTTCAGGGTTCCTGAATTTCCAGACAATTAGCACATGAAGATGGCATGGCTGTCAGCCCTATGCACCAGCCAACTTTACCCCCAGGAGATATCCCTGGTACTCATTTCTGTTAGAGGCTGAGTTGACCCCAGCGCATAGTGTGGCCAGAAGGACTAACTCAATGAATAATTCCAATTACACCATCAAGTATCAAACCTGAAACCTTCCGGCTTGTAGTGTAGTAAATTTTTGTACATGAAAAACAAATTTATCAGTACATCTCAAACAACTCTCATTATATATTCATGTCACATTTTAGAAATTTACACAAACCACACAATAATTTGATTGCTTATTAGGGTAACCCATAAGATGTATTCATGAATGTACAGAACATACATAAACCAATGCTTCTCTACCACAACTGGTGACATTCTAGAGGCATGGTTAACAGATGTGGCTTGACAAGAGCCAGACAGCTGTTCCCGTCAGAGCACATGGCACTTCCAAAAACTGGCAGAATTCTGAGACAGGGAACTAAACATCAAATGCAACTCAAGTTAATTCACATGGCATCCTGTTATATTCTGGGGCCACCATATGCAGGGCAATATTAGATAGCAGCTTTCAAGGAATAAATTGTGTTGCATAATCTGAGAAATATAGCATTTATGAAAGGGAAGCATTCATGCGGTACATACTGTTACTCTGACAGATAGGATGGTGGCTAGATAATGCTACTCACTGGGCTTCATATTCACTACACAATCTTTGACAGAAGTGAAGTAACTGATTTATACAAGGAAATTTTCAAATCCACACCTGACCTGTGATGAATTTCAGGATGCACTACTTTTAGACTATTAGTAACATCTCTGTTCATATCTTTCCTTCTCTGCACTTTAATCACTACCCTGTAAGATGACAAAGAAAAACTGTTCCCAATTTTCAAACCTATAGTTTTTTTTAATACATGTTCCTAACATTGAACACACTTGGTACAAAGTTTTATTTCCATTACACCTTTCTGAAATGACTCATAAACAGCAATTTACAAACATATAATATTTAAATATGCTCCTCTGAATGGCTAATGTCACATTACCTGTGGATTTAACGTATAACTGCAACATACATGGTTGAATCATGATCTACATTACATACTAGGGTACGCATTATTTGTCAAAGGCATTACATAAATTAATTTGTAAGTACTGTAAAATAACTACAATGTTCTACAAAAAATGCATTTTCATCATTTCCAGTTCAAATTTCCAAGTCAGATAAGGTAATCAGAACTTACAACTTGCTCATGAGCTGCAGAGCCTTCATGTCCACTTCATCATAGTATGGCTTGTGAAAACCTCTTGTCTTGCGAGGCAGAACATGTCGGACAATGTTCCTCTTTTTCGGACCTTTTACACATGTTTCTGTAGCATCTCTCTTTGCTTCAGTTCTGGGGCCTATAAGCCTCTTCTTAGCAGGGAAAGCAGCCTTTGCAGAGTTTCTTTGGGGCTTCTAAATAAGCAACAATCAGCACTTTCAGAGCTACAGAAATGATAAGGCTGTACACCTTCTGTCAACTAGTTTTGTGTGTGTGATTCTAGTTAGCTAGTAAATTTTTTCCATGCAAAACATAAGCCATTAAAAGAACATACTGTTTTCATGTCTCTGTAGGTATATGTATTTCATGAATTTCATACATATATACAAAGCCACTTACAAGAGGATTCTAATGGTGCTACATTTTACTTAGGACTACTTGGTTTTGGGTCTTTGACAACTGTCTACTATTCCACATACAACACAACATACTGGACCCAGTGGTCCATTGATTGACAATAATGCTATTAAAGTCAACTTTGTAGATACCTCCCTGCATTTTCATCTTGAGACAGAAGGAGTTCAGGCTTCCAAAACATCATGTGCTGTTCAGAACACTAGAAATCTGTCTGTATGGGAAAAGCATTCTTTGCACATAAAGGCTTTTGTCTCCTAGTATCTAACTGAAATGGTTGGTGAAAAACTCTGTCACATCCTCCATATTGTTACAGACCTTCTTGCAACATGTGAAATTCTCAAAGTGGGGTTGCTGAGGATTAAAATCTTCTGGAAGATTATGTCATATCAACTGGTGACAGTTATCAGTATTTCAAAGGATTGCAGTACCTTCATTTTCAGATTCGAGCAAACCCTCAGAAAGAAAGGTAATTATTTACTAGGTAACATGGCAAAACAGCCATGAAAACTTCAATCTGAAGAACTTCTTGCTACATTTATTAAGTCTGTGTTAGAGTATTTTATCAGCATAGGAAGCTGTAAAAATACTACACCTTTCTCTTAATTTCTAAATATTCCTGCAAGAAATATAGAGAACAGAATTTGTCCACATATTTTCAGTACCTCCAGGTTGTAAGTTAGAATGGGTGAGGAATGACATTACATTCTAGGTTAATTAAATCTAAATAAAGGTGTCTGTGTACAGAAATCATCATAAAACCATCAACAATGAAGTTTGATTGTAACGTCATTGACAGTCTTCACACACACACGCACTCCAGGAAGTCTCCAATTTGTATGTTACATTTACCTTGAAGATGTCAATAAACTGAAATGGTTCAGTTTTCAGACTAGCCAGTCGTGCTTTCCTCTGTTCCTGAACAGGTGGTTTAACAGTCTGTAAACAAGATTAACATAGTCTGTATTATTTCTTTTGGGTGATTCCCCAGCATCTGAATTCAAATGCTGAAGTTTCAGAACACTCTCTCTGATTCATCTTCATAGGTGGTGTAAGTAGGAAGAATGAAATCAAGAAGATTAACGTATTAGAACTGAACATACAGTTAAAAATGCCAACTTCTTCATGCTGTCTTACATCTCATTTCTAGCACTTACAGTACATTATATTGTACCACAACACTGACCTAACTATATACGTGTAGCAAAGACCTTACACTGCATCCAGGACAGACATCAGATCTCTCCACTCAATTGCTAGATTCACTAGCCAACAAACATATGAAATACACAATTCAAAAATTTTCTGTCATTCAATAATTCTCTGTGTGCATGTTTTATTTTCTCTACCTCCCTTTCATATTTTTCTGTTCATATTTCCTCTTTAATCTAGTTAATAATATCATGATTTCTGTACATCCAAAATACAAGATAATAGACAACTTACAAGAGTTTACAACACGATCTACTTGATACTATATGTTTTGTTATTGTATTTGCTAATTTTGTGTTGGTTTCAACCAAAAAAGTGAAACAAAAAATCTTACAAAAAAATTTTAAAGCTGAGTGTTAATTACCTAACTACTTACCTACCAATTGACTGACTGACCAACTAACTCCATGGAACACAGTTCTCCTTCAGATTGTAACAGCTCGTAAGCTGGTAAAGAAATTCCCTGCATTTTACAAGACCTAGAGGTTCAATAAAATGTTCACAAGAGCCCATCACTTGTCCCTGTCTTCAGCCAAATTAATCCTTCCCATCATATTTAATATCCATTTTAATATTATCCTCCCATCTATGCCCAGGTATTCCAAGTGGTTTCTTCCCTTCAGGTTTCCCCTCTAAAATCCTGCAAGCATTTCTCTTCACACTGATATGTACCACATGCTCCACCCATCCCATACTCTGTGATTTGATTGCATACAATATCTGGTGATGAGTAAATTTCATGAAGGCTCTCATTATGCATTTTCAAAAATATGCCTGGAAATGTAAACTCATTATGTGTTCCATCTCAGTAGAAATGGCAACATTACACAAAAGGGAGCGCAAAAGTCACTTAACACAGCCTTTCTGTTGTGACACATAATATACATAAACATACACATTATGATAATGAAAATGCTCCGATGTTACACCTTCAGAAACTTGACACAGGTTCTCAGGATCTAATCCAAGTGACAGAAAACTGTGCTTAATACTAGGGATAATGATGATAAATTCTGAAATCATGAAGCTATTTACGGAAGCCCATGATAAGCAGGTCCCTGTCACTATGGCATGACGAATCCTGTGGTTGCAGATGGAGGAACGGCCAACAATATGGAAGGTAGCTGTGAATATATTGAATAAGCAATCGCGGACAGCCAACATGGGATGGTCCTCACCATAAAAAGTACCTTGTTACGAAATGTTCACACAGAAAGCCTTGGACCTGGACTGATAATTTGGTATGACCTAAGCAATTAAAAAGGTAAATTACATTTGGTACTTGAATGTTATGAGCCTGTACAGGGCAGGTTCACTTACAGCAGCAGCCAGGGAATTAGCTAGATATAAATTATATTTAGTGGGTGTGCAGGAGGTTAGGTGGGACAGAGGAGGTACAGTAAGAGTAGGGGATTGTAGTTTTTGTATGGAAAAGGAAACGAAAATCATCAATTGGGTTCAGGATTTTTGTATACCACAGAATAGTATCAGCAGTTAAGAGAGTAGAGTTTGTTAGTGATAAGGTGTCATATATAGTTCTGAGAGGTCATTGGTGTAATATCATTGTTCTGAATATGCATGCACCAAGTGAGGAGAAAAGTGATGATTCAAAAGACAGTTTTATGAGGAATTAGAGCAGGTTTTTTAAGTCATTTTTCAAAGCACCATATGAAAATTCTATTAGGAGATTTTAATGCAAAAGTGGGGAGAGAGAATATTTTCAAACTGACAATTTGGAATGAGAGTCTACATCAGGAAGGCAATGATAATTGTGTTAGAACAGTAAACATTGCCACACAAAAAATCTAGTTGTTAAGAGCACGATGTTCCATCACCGGAACTTTAGTAAGTACAACTAGACCTCTCCTGATGGGAAGACCCACAACCAGATTGATCACATATTGCTAGATAGGAGATGGCATTCAAGTATACTAGATGTAAGGAATTTCTGGGGAGCTGACTGTGATACTGAGCACTATCTGGTGGTTGTAAAAGTTAGGGAAAGATTGGCAGTAAGTAAACAAGGGGCGCAGATGTTTGATGGGGCAAAATTTATCCTCAGGAAGATAAATGAGCTGGAGGTTAGGAAAGAGTATCAGATTGAGATATCAAACAGGTTTGCAGCTTTGGAGAATTTAAGTGATGGTGAGGACACAAACAGGACTTGTGAGAACACTAAAGAGAATATCAAAACCCCAGGTAAAGAGAATTGAAGCAGCATAAGGCACAGTTTGGTGAAGAATGTTTTGGTTTTTTAGATCAAAGGAAGCAGGCTAAAATTCAGTGGTCACAGGATCCCAGCCAAAGCAATGTAGATAATATAAACAATATAAGACGTAAAGCTAGTAGACATTTCAGGAACAAAAAGAAGGAATATCTGAAAGCTAAAATTGATGAACTTGAAACTAACAGTAAGATAAAAAATATTAGGGACTTGTATGGGGGCATCAATAACTTAAAGAAGGGTTACCAGCGTAGAACTAATAAAGTAAAGGATAAGAAGGGTGATCTACTTACAGACTCCCACAGTATTCTGGCTAGGTGGAGGAACCATTTCTCTCAGCTGTTCAATGTACATGGGATTAATGATGTTAGGCAGACATAAATACACACAGCAGAACCAATACTGCCTCAGCTGAATACCTTTGAGTTTGAGTTAGCTATTGAAAAGTTAAAAGTCACAGTTCACCAGGAAGTGATGAAATCTCAGCAGAACTAATTAAGGTAGTAGGGGGTAGAACAATTCCCTGTGAGATCCATAAACTTATTATTTCTCTTTGGAAAAAGGAAGAATTGCCTGAGGAGTGGAAGGAGTTGATCAGTGTATCCTATCTTTAAGAAGGGCCATATAACAGACTGTAGTAATTGTAGAGGCATATCAATTTTGCCAACTACATACAAAATTTTATCCATCATCCTGCTGTCACGGTTAACTCCACATACAGAGGAAATTTTTTGGGTATCATCAATTTGGATTTTGATGCAACAGGTCAACTACTTATCATATATTCTGCATTCCTCAAATACATGAGAAAAAATGGGGATACATTGAAGCAGTGCATCAGCTGTTCATAGACTTTAAGAAAGCTTATGATTCAGTTAGGAGGGAGGTCTTGTATAATATTCTCACTGAGTTTGGTATCCCTATGAAACTGGTAAGGCTAATAAAAATGTGTCTGAATGAAACCTGTAGCGGAGTCTGGGTATGCAAGCATTTGTCTGACATATTTCCTATTAGGAATGGTTTGAAACAAGATGTTTTATCACCACTGCTTTTCAACTTTGCTTTAGAGTATGCCATTAGAAGGGTCCAGGTAAACCAGGATGGCTTGCAATTAAATGGTAAACATCAGCTTTTGGTTTAAGCTGATGATGTTAATATATTGGATGGATACTTACTTATAAAGAAAAACATGAAGGTATGTTAGTTGGTAGTAAGGAGACTGGTCTAGAAGTAAATGCTGATAAAACTAAGTATATGGTCAAGTCTCAAGATCAGAATGCAGGAAGAAGTCACAATTTAAAAGACTGATAAAAGCTCCTCTGAAAGGGTGGAAGAGTTCATTTATTTGGGAACACCCTTAACATATCAAAATTCTATTCAGGAAGAAATTGCGAGCAGACTGAAGTGAGGGAATGCTTGCTATCATTCGGTGCTGAATATTTTGTCTTCCAGTTTTCATTAATTCAATCATTCCATTGGCATATGCAGAATGCGACGATTCCTTGCCATTCTCAGGAGCTTCTTCCATTCCTCTCTTTTATATACTCTTTCCTTCCACCCTTTTCAACCAAGCAGTCTTCCATCCTCCCTCACTTCATCTTGCCATCTATTTCTTGGTCTACCTCTCAGCCTACTTGCTTCCAAATTCATATATAATACTCTTTTTGGGAATCCTATTTTCTTCCATTCTCTGTACATGCCCAAACCAACGTAAACTATTTAACCTTATTGTCTCTGTTATAGTGGGTTTTTTAAACCATTGTATAAATTTCTTTATTGGTTAATATTCTCCAATTTTCCTTTTCCTTGTCATATACTGGGCCTAAAATTCTTCTATACACTTTCCTTTCAAAATGTTTATTTGCTTTCTATCTCTCTTTGTTAGTATCCAGGTTTCTGATGCACATGTTAAAGTTTTGTCTACTATTGTGCTCTTTAGTCCTAATTTTAGTTTTGTAGAAATATTTTTATTTCTAAACTTTTTGTAACATGAAGTATATTTTGTTAGCATTTTCTTATTCTTTTTTATATATCTATTTGGTGACTGATATTTTCATTGAGTGTAACACTAGATGCTGAAAATTTCCAATGCTTTCAAACGTATAATTCTTTATTTTCATGCTTTTACTGTGCAATAATTGAATTTTATTAAAATAAAAAACACGTCACTTGGTTAAAATAATTATTTTAACCAAGTGACGTGTTTTAATGTGTAAATAAGATTTTAGTATCACATATTGGTGCAATTAGTTGGTTATATTTTAATTTAAAAAAAAAGTATAATTCTTTATTGTTAATTGTTCTGCTTCATTTTGTATTGAGCTGTTTTTCATTCCACTATGATATATTTTGTTTTTTCTTGGTTTATGTGTAGTCCTCTTTCTGCCAATGTTTTCCTATTTCTACAAAAAGTTGTCTTATTTCTACTTCATTTTTTCCAATTAATACAATGTAATCTGCATATGCTAATATACTCAATTGTTCTTGACCAATCTTTATCCCACTAGGACCACGTGTAAACTTTGTATCACTTTTTGTTATGCTAAATTGAATAATACTGGTGATAGAGAGTCACCCTGTTTTAATTCTGTTTTATTTTAAAAGAAATGACAGTGTTCCTTCCATTCTAACAGCACTTCACGTTGTCTTTTAACACATGGTTTACACATATTTATTAATTTTTTAGGAATTTAAAATTCTTCCATACATTTCCACAGCGTGTCTCTATGTATAGTCAGGCATATGTGTTTTGAAAATCAACACACTAAATACTGTACACTCTGATTATATTCCCAAATTTCCTTGTTTATTATTTTCAATACAAATATGTTGTCAATTACAGATCTTCCACCTCTGAATCCATTCTGATGGTCCCTGGTAATTTTTTCAAAATATGGTTTAATTTTTCCACAATTATATTCGCCAAAATTTTGTAAGCTGCATTTCCTAATGCTATACCCCTGTAATTCTCACATCTATCTCTAACTCCTTTTTTGTATAAAGGAACTAATATTGTTTCTTTCCATTCTTCAGGTATTCTTTCTTCCTCCCAAATTCGTCTTAGTAGTTCATAAAATTGGGGATCAAAGCCTGGTATTGGCCCCAAGGGATATTATCGATGCCGATAGACGATATCCACATATCTTGGGAATCTACCGTCTGACATAACACCGGTCAGCTCTGCCAGCAAATCCGACTTCCTCACATCCTCGCTCATGATCCCTGGGCAATGCAACTTTCGTTGTAGCAGAGAGGAGTGGATGAAGGCGAGTCCTCGGCGCCTCAAAACCGAGACTTTCGGCTAAGGGAGCACATCCCTACAGAAAACGGGCATGTTTGGAGGCCCTGAGGTTAACTACCACCAAACTCACTCAGCGAGGGACTGGTTATCCATCCTGAGAACGCCCTACACAACTCAGAATATCCAGAGGAAGCGCCGGACTGATAAACAAACGACAACCAAGGCGAGAAAGAGGACAAAGAATTCAGGCTTAACGAAAATAGGCGTTTGGAATGTTAGAGGTTTATATGGCAAAGAGAAACTGCT